>Ga0180009_10001741_pt1 | contig 26234 bp, 21 predicted proteins | sample OS_PC_MetaG_FD_123537 | JGI IMG/M metagenome (GOLD analysis project Ga0180009, IMG submission 123537) | Groundwater microbial communities from the Aspo Hard Rock Laboratory (HRL) deep subsurface site, Sweden - OS_PC_MetaG | ecosystem: Environmental > Aquatic > Deep subsurface > Groundwater... | reverse complement strand
TTCTGATCACCCGAAGGTCCGTGTCCGGGTTGAGGCCAAGGGCTACGCTACCGACAGAAGCGCAATACTGACAGCACTCGATCAGGGGTTCGAGGGGTTCAGATACTACAAGGATGAAGGTCCGAGGATCGACAGCTTATCGATAAGTTCGGACCGTCAGCGTAATGCCATAGCCGAACGGGCAATAAAACTCATAGATGAGCTCGACTGGAACTTCGGTGGCAATGAGCCGAAAAGGGAACAGACAGTTATCGTTGCCCTCTCCGTGATCTACGGCGATTGAGGTGTTATGATGGCCATAAGGATTGACAGGATCAAGGTGAACAGGGGCGGCCCCCTTGACAGTGATTTCGAGCTGGAGCCCGGAGATCTGAACCTGATTTACGGCCATAACGAGACTGGCAAGACATACATCGTGGAATCCGCGATCAGCCTTCTCTTCAGGACGGGCAGGAGAGCTCCCGTCAACTGGAACCTGCGGGAATGGGACCTTGCCGGCAGAATCGTCGTCTCTGGCCTGGAGGATAACCCGGTATTCTTCACCAAAACGAGCAGCAGGCTCGAAGACTACTGGGAAGAAACCAGCAAAGGACTGCCACAGGACTTCTCCAGGCTGCTTGTGGTCCGCGCGGGGGAAACAAGCCTTTCAGGGGAGACTAATGGCGTCGGCAGAAGTATTCTCAAGGACTACCTGTCTGGCGAAGGAATGCTGGATACCATAAGGGAAAGAATTTCCCAAACCATCCAGAGGGCTTCTGTTGAACACAAATCCATCCTGGGAGACAAACGCGGCGAAATAAAGAATCACCTGGAAGCTCGAAGCAGGCTTGAACAGCTTGACAATCTCATAGAGGACGTCAACCGTGGCTACGCCACAGGGGCCATCCACTCCCTGCGGAAGGACAAGGACCAGATAGAGGCAGAACTCGTAGAATTAGGGAAAGCAAAGCGCCACTATGCCGCACTACTCCACCGGGATCTCCAGACCATAGGGTCCCGGTCCTCAGGGCTTCCAGGCGAAGAGAAGTGTGCCGAGATCGAGACACAGATCGGCGTCTACAACGAGAAGAAAGCCAACCGTGACAGCCTGGAAGAGGATTTGAAGCAACTAAAAGCAATCAGCAACGACTACTTGTGGATCGAACAAGCCCTGCAGAATTACCAGGAAATTATGAGCAGACAACAGATAGTCAGGCCCAGCCCGGTCTTCCTCATCCTTGCTGCCATCTCCTTCGCTGCTGCAGTAATCTCGGGATTCATCGACCTGAAATGGGGGCTTGGTGTCGGCGCACTTGCCGCCCTTGTTTTTTCCTGGCTTCACCTTTCAGGCAGGTCGAAAGTTCAGGAATCAGTTGCGGGGGACAGCGACGAGTTGGAAAAACTGAAATCTGAGTTTCAGAACAGGTTCGGCAAGACTCTCACAGACAAAGCGGTTATCCAAAACCAACTGGAAGCGCTGAAAAGGGACCATTTCCGGGCCGAACAACTCCACGAAAACGTGGCCAAGTTGAACCAGGAGATGATCTCCGTCGAGGGAAGGATTGCAGGCGCACTCCAGGAATACACCAATCAAAGGTTCACCCCGGACAACTGGCAAAAAGAGGTGGCGAGCCTCAGAGCCAGGCGGATTTCGCTCGAAAATCAAATACGCGACATCGAGAACAAGATCGCTTCCCTTGACGTCCCACTGGATCAGTATCTGGATGATGATCCCGGAATCACATGGGATTCCGACAGGGGCTCTTTTCTTAAAAAGGAAATGGAAGACATCCAGGGCAAGATTGACGTTGAGATAAGGGAACTCGACTCCCTAAAATCCCGCGTTGCCCAGGAGACGAACGGGAACAGCACCGAGAACTGGGAAGACCTCCTGACAGCTCTCCATGAGAAAAGGGAAAGCGCGGCCAGAGAATACAGGGAAATAACGGCAGAGGTCCTTGGAAAGATACAGGTCTACACTGCCTTGCAGGAGTTTCGCGAACAGGAGACCGAAAGGATCAAAAACGGCCTCATGCAACAGCCTTTGACTGAACCCCTGTTAACCATCACGGGGCGCTACAACAGGATAGACCTTGACGACGATGATCTCATCCTCTCGGACCAGAACGACAATAGCTTCTCCCTTGCTAATATGAGCACAGGCGTAAGAGAACAGGTATTCCTCGCCTTAAGGCTTGGCTTCGCATCCATTGGCATGAAAGGTGAAACAGCCTTTCTAATACTGGATGACGCTTTCCAGCACTCCGACTGGATCCGCCGGAATAACCTGATCGACCAAACCCTCAGTCTGGTAAAGGCCGGCTGGCAGGTTTTCTACTTCACCATGGACGACCACATTAGGGACCTGTTCCTGAAAGCAGGAGAGAAAGTGGGGGATGGATTCACGAGCCTGGAACTGTGCTGATAGAAGCACGGACGTCAAGATAAAAACAATTTCTTGTCTGTTACCATCTGTTCTTCTATAATCAGAAAAATGAAACCTCTTGAACAGTTCCCTGAGCATTCCATAAGAAAAATCGATTATGTGCTCACAGATATAGATGACACGCTTACAATAAAGGGGCGTCTTCCTTCGGTTGTCTTTGTAGCAATGGAACGATTGCGCAAGGCGGATATACGTGTCATTCCCATTACGGGTCGGCCTGCCGGATGGTGTGATCATATTGCCCGCATGTGGCCTGTGGACGGTGTCGTGGGAGAAAATGGGGCGCTTTATTTCTGGTTTGATGAAGATGAACGAAAACTGAAAAAGCGATTCTTCGATCCTGAGGACGTCCGGGCTGATAAACGGCAACGCCTCAAGCGCATCCGTGAAGAAATACTGGCATCGGTTCCGGGCTCCTTTGCTGCCAGCGACCAGCACTATCGGGAGACAGACCTGGCCATAGACTATTGCGAGGATGTGCCACCTCTTGACCGAAGAGCGGTGGACCGGATATGTGAAATCTTCAAGAAATACAGTGCAACCTGCAAAGTCTCATCCATCCATGTCAATGGATGGTTCGGAACTTATGACAAGCTCAAGATGACGAAAATCTTCGCGCAAGAACGATTGGGTCTAAATCTGGATGTCAATAAAGAACAATTTCTCTTCTGCGGTGACTCACCCAATGATGAGCCCATGTTTCAATATTTTCCTTACTCAGTGGGAGTGAAAAACGTTCTTAACTTTGCCGACCGCATGAAGCACTTACCTGCCTTTGTAGCAAGCAAAGAGGGAGGAAACGGCTTTGCGGAAATTGCTGAATACATACTACGAGGGAAATAGGAATCAGGTATAACCCTGATTGATAGATGCTCAATCACGTGGTATTGGGTATTGGTTACCTGGTATTGGTTTTAAGGTTTTTCACGTCTTATCTTATATTACTTCCCTGATAGAGATATAAAAAATGAAAAATATTCCTCTAAACCAGTACCCAGTACCGGATACCAAGTACCACCTCAATTGAGGTTTACTCAATTGAGGTTATATTCTCTCCAACGATGCCACCCGTCGTGACATCTTTGCTGATCCAACCGTAACTGCCGTTGATCTTGACTCGGTACCAAATTTGGGTCATCATCCCGTTCTTAACCGATTGCTTTTCAAAGATCTGTACGTTCTTACCAGCAGGGATACTTCCAAGAATAGAGCCTTTGATTGGAAAACTAAGAACAGGTGCTGAACCTGTCTTATCGATCGTTAAAAATTGCTCTTCCTTTTCTTTCTTCCTTTCATTCGCCTCAAGTTTAGCTTGATAGGAGGCGACCTTTTTCTTGTACTTTTGATTGTTCGGCTCTAACGCTAACAACTGTTTATAAATGTTTAGATTGTCCAATACCCTGGATACCAGGATGGATTTGGCCTTCTTTTCAAGCTCCGCAATTTCGATATTTTTCTTAATGTCCTCTACATTCTTATAATCCAGATTATTGTATTTTTGAAACAGATCAAGTTCTCTCGATGCTTCGTCGTGCTTCTTTTCATTATGCAAGGCCATCAGTTCCATATGTTGAGTTTCAATTGTCTCGAGGAACTTTTCTTTTGGTTTCTTTGTTTCTGGAACCGATATTCTATCATCGTCCAACCTTTTGTCCGAAACCGGAGCAGTATTTTGCTTCTCTGCACTGTCTTTTATCCGGGATCCTTTTTCAAAGAAATCCGAGGTTTTCCCCATAAAAACCAAGAGGATAATAATGATAAGTACAAAGCCGAGGAAACCAACCTTCTCATTAACTGAATTGGCCTTTCTTTCCAACGGGTCACCACAATCGGTACATTCGTTAGCCTTCTTATGGATTAATTGATCGCCGTTTTCCTTATAATTTGCTGAAAACATTAGACTTTCTCCTTGGAGAACGAATTATATCCAGCTCATTGATTATCGATAAATGACTGTCTTCCCAGACTTCCAACAGAACAAACCGCTCCTCTACTCTCATCTTTGCCATCCGAATAAGGTTCAAAATATTATATCGGCAAGGAACAGAAATTACTTGAATTTAAGTTGTTTTGGAACCTATGTTACCCTTTAGTCTCCCTTTACTGTATGCTAAATCCGAGAACAAAAATATGAAGTTGTTTTTGAGTGAACCCTTAACTCAAAAGTCAGGCCACAGCACTTTCTTTGATAACAAAGTCAGTGTCGGGACAAACTGCATGCAAAAGCTCGTTGAGCTTTTCGACTGTCGGATCTGAGCGACCCTGTTCATAGCGGGCATAGGCATTACGAGATGATGCGCCAAGACGTTCTGCTGCTTGCGAAAGCGAAAGGCCACTTAGCTCACGTTTGCGCTTCAGAAGAAGAATAATCAAAGGCTTCTGATCTGTTGAGCCCACTTCAAATTCGCCACCAGAACCCGAGAACACTTCAACTCGAAATCCTTCTTTATTAGCCATGGTTTCAACCATGTCCGCAGCCATCTCAAGGGCTTCCTTGCGTGTATGCCCTTGAGTCATGGCATCAAGAATCGGGATTTCAGCCAGCCAAAACCTGCCATCCTTATAAATTTTCCCCGAAAATCTCATAGTTTTCCCCCTTTCTTAGCCTTACGCAGTATTGAGCTAACAAGCTTCTCGTTGATTTCAGTATGCCTCGGAATTGGCTCCTGCCTGTCGCCATCAGTCCACACATCATGCCTTCCGCCATGACGAAGAAACCACCAGCCCATTCCCTTCAAAGTCTTCTCCAAGTCTTTTCGCTTCATGATACAATCGTACACGTATCAGTGTACGATGTCAAGGCCAATGATGAATCCGTTGCAATTTAAACTGCTGATGAACGACAGCCGCCTGCAAAGCATTCCAAGGTGCTGGAAATTCCGAAGGGAAAAGGTGAGAAGGACTGGGATCAGATGAATCTGACGAAGCTCAGAGGATTTTTGAGGTAAAGACACCTTCTATCATGTGGACATAAAAATGATTTTTTAACCACCAGGTTGTTTTAGAACTGATGTTCCCTTTCACATATTTAACTGGGGCGTGCCAGATATCTCCAGGTATGTAATGCCGTTTCGCACTTGCCATGCGCAGTAGCTCAAATCGCTTTTTTTGCCCCTGAAAAAACTTTTTTAGGGGCAATATTGGACCCTATTTGTCCATTATACCATTTAATAACAATTACTTAGCGTGACCCCCACAAACTCCAATATGTTATATTTCCATAATCCTTTGATATCACTAAAATATTCAAAACAAAATCTCTGACAAAACCATAGGTCATATCAATATGTATCCTTTTTCTTGTTCCCACCGGACTGCACACTTCTGGCTATTAATTAAAGAACATTTTCTACTAACTTGATTTCTTTTTCACTCAATCCATAAAGCTTATAAACGATTTGATCAACAAGCCAATCTGTTTTTTGGAGGTTTCCCTTAAAGGGTAAGTAAAGGGGGACTTTCACAATCAAATAAGCACCTCCAACATGATTAAATATATTTGCATATTTATGGATGTCTCCCTTTACCTATGGTTTTGATCTTTTCATTACTAAAATGCGCTCAAACTTGGTTGTTCTTGTATTTCTGCGTGATCGGCGTTTATCAGGTATTCTATCATCGTATATGGTTTCAACCACAAATTGACCATGCGTAACCTCAACTGCCAAATCAGCTAAGATTTCTGCTGTACGCTTGACCTTACCGTCTCTTTCCACATCACCTAATACAAGGATGCAATATCCATTTGGCTTAAGAACCCTAACCATCTCCTCTAAGCAGGCAGACATCTGAGGGACATACACTTTACTGTTAGCTGTGAGAGAATTATCAAGTTCTTTCCAATCTTCACAGCCCAGAAACCATAACCTCAACCTGTTATCGCGAGCGTAATCCAATGCCCCAAAATAGGGCGGGCTTGAAATAATAGTATCTACAGTTTCGTTTTCTACAGGCAGGTCCATTGCATTGACTTGCCAGATCTGATACTGGCGATGTTCCCAATTAAGAGGCAATATGGAACGTCGATAAGCTCTTCTAACCTTTGAAAGTAATCTGGATCGCAAGTCCCTGTATTGATACATTTCGGGATATTCTTCAGTGGGGTATTTGCTCTTACGCAGGTAGGGAACTAAATGACTTGCTGGATAAGAAAGGAATCCTGGACGGACATGATGAAGAATTCCTAACAAACAGGATAACAGGAAATAATCTTCCTGCTCCCTTAAGATTCGAAATGCAAGCAAAGCCTCTGTAAGTGTCTTGGGGTGGAAAAATTCCTTTACCCAATCAGGAACATCTTTTGTATCAGTAGAGGGCGCTTGGGCCTCAATAACATCACAAAGCGATCCAGCCCTCTTTAAAGCATCCATCTCGTTTTTAGGGGCTTCTAACTTCCCTTTGGTAAGCACAAAAGCATAGGGACTAAGATCATTAGCAAGTGCACATCGCTCTGCTAAAACCGTTTCAAGAGGAACTACACCCGAACCAGAGAATGGGTCTAAGATAGTATCGCCTTGCTTAGAAAATAGGTTTATCAGGACGTTAACCATCCCGGACTTCAGCTTACCAACATAGGGGGAGAGCTGGTGAAATGAGCTTTCCCTCCCGTTGTAAGATCCATGCCACAAGCACGCATCAAGGCGATATCTCTCTTGTTTCCCTGGAAATGGCAGAAATTGTTGCTGGGGTGCTGTCATATTTTTCAACATTGTGTATTGTTATTCTTGCCACGGCCGTGAAGTACTTTGGCCAACAATTTTTCCCTGATGCTTTATTTGTACCACTCTCTGGAGATTGCCATTTGGACGTCTGATGATTTTTACATATACTCGCCACACATGTTTTTTTTGTTCGGATCTATCTATACCGAATAACTGAAGCACGAGTTTTGGTAATCGTAGTGTGTTCAGAGTATGGACAGGTGGATCGGGCTCATCAGGAGAAGGAATTTTCTTTGGAAAAAGAAATACGTCGGGTGCAGTTGCTAAACCAATATTTTCTTCACGTCCAGGATACTTCGGGCATGGCCTTGTACGTGTACCACACAATATGTCCTTAAAGAACAATACATCGATCTGTTTTTTTCGTCTGACCAATTCATTCGTCAAGCGGTTTATAATGGAGAGCGCGCCGTGGGCCGGCTGATTCACAATCGCTCCATCAAGATGGCACCACACGCCGAATTCTTTTGCCCATAACGGACGTTCTGAGATATTAATGCTGTTTCCTTCGCCCCCCTTGACTTCAAGGGCTGAAAAATACTCAGGATCACTGCTCAGATTAATCGTGAAATCGTATCTGGCCCTACCACTATTTTGCTTGTAAGCCCTGATAGACTTCCGATTGAGCATGTTTTCCAAGATATCTTTTATCAGACCTTCACGTCCCTTGGTAGAGGAGGCAATAAATGTGCCTCTTATGCTCTCAATTGCTGACCTAAAAACGAGTCCCTTTTTATAATCTTCAGGCTGAATTGCGTGCTGGCGTAATACGTCTGGATGTAAAATGTCCATATTACTCAGCAGTTCAATGGCTGGCTGCACCTGATTTGCCACTTTTTCTATATGCTTACAGGGAAGAACCAATTTAAATCTCCTATCACACTGATCTTTGCAGTCAAAGGGGATTATTTGATAGCATACCAAAACACAACGAACACATAAAGGCAAATTTGACGCCAAAGCTGGTATGACGCATTACGAAAAAGGACTCAAACCAAAACCATCATGCCAGACTCATTTTAATTGACACCTTAAAAAACCCCCTGTCAATCGTTCACTAATTTGCCACAGCTTTTTTTGGGGCTCAGTGCCATAAGAAATCCTTGATGATCTTGCTGATTTTTCTTCTTGAAATATTTGAAATCCTCTATAGAGCCATTTTCAATAAGATCTACAAGGTCTATCTCGTAGAAAATGTCCAGTCTTTTTGAGCTTTCCCTCTCAAAGATCCGCCAGTATCTTCCATCGGTAAGGATTCCCCACTTTACCCCGGTAAGCCATAGATACCTACTTATTTGAAGGGATGGATTCTGAACCTCAAAGGGGTCCCTTTCTCCTTTAAGTTTCCTGTCTAATGGTCTCCCCCAGCGTTTTGCCTCACCAATACAAAGAGCCTTATTAAAATAGTCTTCCCTGGTTGCTTTTTGTGCGATCTTTAGGTCTTCATCGGTATGAAACAAGGCATAATCAGGGTGTTTTGACCACTCACCTGAGGGGGTAGGAGGCTCGACATCGATTGTCCAGCCTAAGATTTCAAATACCTTATCCAGAAAATATTTTCTGAGCTGGGGTTCATTCAGGGATGAAAGATACGTCTTATCCCATATGCGCTTAGTTTCTTCCAAGGCCTTCTCAACATTTGAGAATGGAATATTGAATTCTTCCTCTCTCGGAAGAAGTTCATCAAGGTAATAGTTGGAGAAAAGTCCTTTGTTAAGGTGAGGTTTCATAGAATTTCCAAATGTCACGAGTGTACCTTTTTCACTCCGCTGATAAGAATCTGCCGCAGGGTACAGAAGTATAAGATAAAGGATCTTGGGTTTCAAGCAAGAAATAGGCACAAGATATGGTGGATGGCTGGGTATACTATTGCAGGCAGAGCTATTTCAGGTGGTATGTTTTTCCTTCCTGGGCAATCGGTATAGGCGGACTGTCTTTGCTGCGTGTATGGTACACAAATACCTCGCCCGGAATGGCTCTTTGAATTTTATCAACCTCTTCCCAATAGGTGTGAACACTTTCAGAATTGTCAAAATCCACCTCATGAAACACGAGATCGCAATCGCCAAACCATGCCTCTGTAAGTTCTTGCCTCTTCAGAATCTTGTTTATTCCGGTGTCAAATTTGGTATCCCCTGACAGCCCCCACGTTTTTCCTCCGGCGGTGATCTTGATTCCCAGGGTCCCATAAGGCAAAAAGTGATGGTTCCAACGGGTCAGGATATTTATCCCATCCATCTCAAAAATCTTTCCCGGAGCTACTTCCATAAAATCGATCCATTTATCCATTTCAGGAAACAGAGGGGAAAACTGCTTCTTTAATATTTCATATATCGGTCTTGCGGTTATAAGCCTGAGTCTCTCCTTGCGGTCAACCTTTCTTTTTAGACATGCCGGAAATCCAAGAATATGGTCTTCATGGTTATGTGTGATAAATACATCAGTCACATCGTCCCAGTGGATACCAGTCTTTGCAAGGCTGTGAGCTGGTTGATCACATGGGTCAATCCAAAGGACCCTGCTCCCAAAACGAATTAAAAAGCTCGAAGTCGTCTCAAAAAACCCATTACCACAGCCCACTGCCGTAATCTCAAGGTGATCCCTCTGATGGGAATCACTTGGAATATTTGCCAAAACTTCTTCAACCAGATCTTCCACATCAACGGAATTGGCGAAATCCTCCCTATCGTAAACTTTTTTTCCCTCACAAAAGACCACAATATTACTATGCTTGAAAAGAACCTTTAAGGATTCTTTTTCATAACGGGTTTCGACAGGTTTCTTTTGAACCCACCGGTTGAGCCAGTCTTTCCGAACAATTGTGATTCTTTTCCGATCAAAATAGTATGAAAAAATGGCATCAAGATTTTGATAGAGAAACCTGAGGTTTTTCCCGGTTCCAATATATTTTTTTTGTTGGCAACCATAGACCTGAGCATGCCATTGGACAAATTCCTCACCCGTATGGTTGTCCCCGGCCTGGGAGACAGACCAGTCAGGGACGATCACTGTTTCTTCTTGCAGTCCGAATCGTGCCATGCACTTAGAAACATCAGGCATTCCTCCCACCCGGAGAAGTCCCTGGGATGTTTTAACAAAATCTACATGCATGGCCCCATTCTCAAGACGAAGAACATCCTTGCTCATGTCTCGCAGGTTGTTTTGATACAGCACGGCTTCCTCCGCAAGATGTAAACGTTTCCAGAGTATAAACTGCTCACCTTTCTGTCAAGGGAAATCAAATCCCAGCTTCTTAACATGGATTGTTTTAGCGAAAAGATGGCAAAATAACTATTATTTTAAATAGTTATAAAGACATTTAGCCGGATTTCTCCGGGGAAATGACAAACGGGGTGAAATTGCTTGACATCTTAAAACACCTTAAGTATTAATAATGTAAACATTTACATTAGGCATTATTAATCGATGAGCACAATTCGAGATGTTGCCAGAATAGCGGGTGTTTCAACTGCCACTGTGTCCAGAGTAATCAACTCTCCGGAAAAGGTGGGGATTAAAACACGTGAAAGGGTTTCCCGGGCTATGGATGTATGTCGTTACAAATACAATGCCCTTGCCCGCGGCTTTGCAACCAGACGTTCCCATACCCTTGGCCTGATTGTGCCGACCATCACTAACCCTATCTTCGCTGAATCCACTCGGGGTGTTCAGGACTTCGCCAATGAAAATGGGTATCAGGTAATCCTTGGAAATTCAGATTACCAATACGAAAAGGAAGTCAAAATGGTTGAGGTTCTCCGGGAAAGGCAAGTCGAGGGGCTAATCATAACCACCACAGATCTCAAAGGAGAAATTCTCAAAAGCCTGCTTGATGACAGGTTCCCTTTTGTTCTTCTTTATAGCACAGTGAGAAAAGGCCCCATGTCAGCCGTCGGAGTTGACAATTTCCTGGGCGGCTATCGCGCCACCGAGCATCTCATACATTTCCATCATCGGCGGATAGCTATGCTTGCCGGGGCTTTCAATTATTCGGACAGGAGCTTTCATAGGTGGCACGGGTACAAGAGGTGTTTAAAAGATAATCACATCCCGTATGACCCTGATCTTGTGCTAAAAACCGAGTACAGCCTTGCCAGAGGTCGAGAGGGCGTCAAATTGCTCCTTTCTTTGAAAGATCCTCCCACAGCCGTATTCTGTTCCAACGATTTTTTGGCCCTGGGCGCTATGGAGGGAGCCAGAGACTCAGGTATCAAGCTGCCTGAAGATTTATCGATTGTCGGATTCGATGACATGGAGATATCTTCTTTTGTCACACCGAGCCTCACCACAATAAGCCAGCCAGCATATGAGATGGGCAAAACTGGTGCGGAGGTACTTCTTCACCATCTTGGAAAAAAGTCGTATAAGCCCGTTCATAAGATTCTAAAAACAAATCTCGTAATAAGAGAATCAACTACAATCGCACCCTCGAAAAAACAAAAGCGTTCTGGAATAAAAGCGGTACCTGTTCATGGAATCTTCAAGGAAAATCTTAACCAACCCAGGATGACAGGGTAGGAGTAAGCAGCATGGCCACCGTGTTATTTAACCACGCCTCAAAACATTTTGGAGACCTTGTGGCGGTCAAGGATTTTAGTCTCGAAATCAAAGACAAAGAATTCGTTGTGCTTGTTGGCCCCTCAGGTTGCGGAAAATCTACCGCTTTGCGAATGTTGGCAGGCCTTGAGAAAATTACCAAAGGAACAATCGAAATAGACGGGCGTGTAGTAAACAAGGTGCATCCAAAAGACAGGGACATTGCAATGGTTTTTCAAAATTATGCCCTGTACCCCCATATGACGGTCCATAAAAATATGGCATTTGGGCTTCGGCTTAGAAGGTTTCCAAAGGCTGAAATTGACCGGCGCGTCCATGAAGCTGCGGAAACTCTGGAAATTTCAGATCTCTTGAAACGAAAGCCCAGGGAGTTATCCGGAGGCCAGCGGCAAAGGGTCGCCTTAGGGCGGGCCATTGTTCGAAAGCCTGCTGTTTTCCTGTTTGACGAGCCATTGAGCAACCTCGACGCAAAACTAAGAGTTCAGATGCGAGGAGAAATCCATAAACTCCACCAACGTCTACAAACGACAATTATCTATGTCACTCATGACCAGGTCGAAGCCATGACCATGGGAAGCAAAATTGTGATTATGAATAAGGGGCAGACTATGCAGGTTGGAAAACCGATCGAAGTATACGATTTCCCCGACAATATGTTCGTCGCAGGATTCATCGGAAGTCCCTCTATGAATTTTTTGGAGGCAAAACTCGTCAGCAAAGACGGCGCTCTATGGGTGGATGGAGGAGCGTTTTCTCTGCCTGTCCCTGATTCAAAGGAGGAGAAATACTCTCCGCATAAGGGAGAGAAATATTATATTGGTATTCGTCCCGAACATCTCTATGATAGACAGTTTGTTAAAGAATATGATCCTCGCAATATTATAAAGGCCAGAGTTGAGCTGATCGAACCGGTAGGCTCTTTTGTTATCCTTCAAATTGCACTGGGAAAAACGACCATTGTAGCTCAAGTTGACCCCCATACCCAGGCCAGTCTCGATGAGGAGATCGATCTAGTTGTAGATATGGAGAAAATGCAGCTCTTCTCCATGGATCCTCCTTCTCTTTCGTTGGGCATGTCATAAACCAGATCTTTCACAGGGCATTAATTTCGGAAGTAGTAGAAATATTTTTACCAGGAAAGGAGGTGAATAGATTTTTTCCATCGATATAACGGAAACAATATAAAGGAAGGAGGAATCACTATGACTATGAAACGGATTACTTTTTTGGCGATAACTCTTATAGTTGTCTTTTTGTTTACATCTACTGCATCGGCAAAGGTGAAGATCAAATTTTATTATCCAGTAGGTGTGGCCGGCCCCCTGGTTAAGGTAATCAACGGGATGGTTGAAAAATTTGAGAAACAGAACCCAGACATAGACGTTGAACCTGTTTATGCCGGCAATTATAATCAGACAATGCAAAAGGTTCAGACTGCAGTATTAGGAGGCAATCCACCGGATATTGCAGTCGTAGAAATCTCGGAGTTGTTTTCGCTCCTGGCAATGGATTCCCTTATCCCTTTGGATAAATATATCGAACAGGAAGGAGGAGACAAATTCCTCGCAAACTTCTACAAAGGCTTTCTTGGAAATGCCTATGGGAGAGATGGCAAGATTTACGGCTTTCCTTTCCAGCGAAGCACACCAATTCTCTACTGGAATAAAGACATGTTTCGTGCAGCAGGCGACAAATTAAAGGCTGCCGGACTGGACCCCAATCGCCCTCCGGATAATTGGGATGAGCTGGTGGAGTACGCAAAGATACTAACTATCAGGGAAGGAAATCAGACCAAGCAATACGGACTAATCATCCCCGGTGGATGGAATGACTGGATTTTTGAGGCCTTCTCCCGGCAGAACGGTTCCCAGCTTATAAAAGAGGATGGCCTGACCGTGACCTTTAACTCACCTGAAAATTTAGAGGCTCTGAAACTCTGGGTGAAGCTCATGCAGGAATTAAAAGTATGTCCGGTCCTTCGGCCCTGGAACATAACTCCTGATGACTTTATCGGGGGTGTGACAGCCATGATGTACTATTCAACAGGAGGGATGGCCAAAATCCGAAAGACAGCTAAATTTAACTGGGGAGCAGCTTTCCAGCCTAAGAAAAAACGTTATGGCACCCCGGTTGGCGGTGGGGATTTTCACATTTTCAAGGGTATCCCTAAAGAAAACCAGGATGCAGCGTGGAAATTAGCTAAATTTATGACCACCCCTGAAATGGCGGGCCACTGGAGCATCGAATCCGGGTATGTGGCTGTCAATATAAACTCTTACGACCGCGCTGAGATGAAGTCATTTCTTAAGGAATTCCCTCAAATGACGGTGGCAAGAGATCAACTGAATTACGCGTATCCAAAAATGATGGCGGTCAACTACCAGTTGATTCGGAATGCCATGACCACCAATCTGGATGGGGCTCTTGAAGGTAAAAAGACCCCGGAGAAAGCCCTGAAGGATGCGCATAAACTGATGGAAGAAGCCATCAAAGGACAGTAAGTCATTTAGACAGTTGAGGCCCCTCTCGCTTCTGAGATGGGCCTCAACTTTGGAAAGAAGCAATGAAAGAGAAGTTGGAACAATACCGGGCTTATCTCTTCCTGATACCAGGCCTTTTTTTTCTATTCCTGTTTACATATCTCCCCATCTTCTGGGCCACGTGGTTGAGCTTCAATCGATGGAATCTTCTCTGCCCTAAACCAAAATTTGCTGGAATGGAAAATTTTATCAAATTGATGCATCATGATGTTTTTTGGCTGGTTATGAAAAATTCGTTTATTTTCGTGACAGTCAGCATTTTTCCAACCATGTTTCTGGCCCTGATATTCGCGATACTTATCGACGAACGTATGAAAGGGCGAGTTTACTACATATACAGCTTCTTTTACCCAACATTGATACCAATGGCTGCGGCGGCCATGCTTTGGGTCTATATATATTCCCCGAACCTGGGCATCCTGAATGTTCTCTTAGCCAAATTGGGGCTGCCCAAGCTCGGATGGCTCGGCAGTTCTGATACATCCCTCTGGGCATTAATCATAATGACCTTCTGGAAAAACCTGGGTTTTTTCATGCTTATTTATTTATCAGGCTTGCAGAATGTAAGTCGAGAGCTCTATGAGGCAGCTTATATAGACGGATGTGGCTGGTGGCGACGTCATGCCAGCATCACTTTCCCCCTGGTTGCCCCAACATCCCTTTTTGTTCTGGTCACGGCAATCATCCTGACCTTCAGAGTTTTTGATCAAATCCACCTCATGACCGAGGGTGGTCCTGGAAATAGTTCCAACGTTATTGTCTATTACATATTCGAAAACGGCTTTAAGTTTTTTGACTGGGGCAGGGCTTCATGTCTAACCACCATCCTCGTGTTAATCCTTTTGACACTAACTCTGATAATCTTTGGGATTTTTGGAAAGCGTATCACCTATTCGGCAGACTGATATTGGAGCCAGTTTATGGAAGAGAAGAAATACGAAGTGGTAATAAAAATATTCCTCCTTCAATTAGGCGCGATCGTCATGATCCTGCCATTTATCTGGCTCATATCCACGGCCCTCAAAAGCCCGTCCGAGGTTTTCACCCAGACCCTGTCCCTCATTCCAGAAAAGTTTATGTGGACCAATTTTGTAGATATTATGGACCAGGCCCCTTTCTGGCTTTACATGCTCAACACCGTCATAGTTTGCCTGGGCATCCTAATAATCCAGCTCTTCCTCGTTATTCCAGCAGCATACGCCTTTGCCCGCCTCGATTTTCCCGGAAAGGATATCATGTTTCTCCTGTTTGTTATTCAAATTATGCTTCCTCTCGAATCGATTATCATCCCCAACTACCTGATCACCAAGAAGCTGGGTTTGCTTAATACTCGAACGGGGTTGATCCTGCCCTTCGTTGCAAGTGGCTTCGGCACATTTATGCTCCGTCAAACCTTTAAACAGATACCCCAGTCCTTGGAGGATGCGGCGCTCATTGACGGAGCTGGTCACCTCCGATTCATATGGCACGTGATTATCCCACTTTCTCGTCCTACCATTGTAACCTTCTCCATGATCAGTATTGCCACACATTGGAACGATTACTTCTGGCCCCTTATCATCACCGATGTTGACCGCGTCAGAACCCTGACCATCGGGCTTGGAATGTTTGTCCAGCAAGAGAGTGGTTCTGATTGGAGCCTTCTGATGGCCGCAACTCTTTTTGTTTGTGCCCCAATTATAGTATTCTTTCTGGCAACCCAACGGACTTTCATTAAAAGCTTCCTTACCTCAGGAATCAAGGGATAGAAAAAATAGGCTAAGGAATCTAACGTATGTTTTTCGTATTCCTCAGGCGTAGCAATTTTATAAGTTCTGAAGTTTTAAGGGAGAACGGCCTGTGATCCGGCCTGGGATACAAAGAAGTGCGGCCAAGATAAACTGCGGAAATTGCTGAAACTATCCTTTCATAAAAAGATTATTTTTCAGGGTCCACAAGGCCTTTTACAAACCAGCGTTGCATGAACAGTACGACTAAAACGGATGGCAGCATGACGATTAGTAAAAGTAGCCTGTCCCCTTTTATTCCAACTTTTAGTCAGAATAAGATCATACATTTTTGGGGATTTAGAAACAGGTAGAGTTCTTGTCCTTCTTCTTGCGGCAGGTGATGCGGAACCTGCACCCTGATCATCGTTTCATTTACGCTTACGAAAAAGTACAGAAAGTTACCCAAGTATGCCTTATGAACGATGGTTCCCTTGAACAGGTTCTCCCTGCCCTGAGGTGGTTCCGTAAATACTTCCACATCCTCGGGACGTATAGAGGCATACACTTTTTGTCCTGGTGTTGTTGCAGTGGTGTCAGGCGTCTTACACAGCATCTTCTCGCTGAATTTGGTACGTACGTAAACCGCATCCGTGTCCTGGAGGACCTGGACGACCTCCCCGGACATAAAGTTCATGGTGCCTATGAAATCGGCGACAAATCTATTAGCGGGCTTTTCATATATCTCCTGCGCAGTGCCGATTTGCACCACGTTCCCCGAGTCCATGACGGCGATTCGATCAGAGATAACCATCGCCTCCGCCTGATCATGGGTGACGTAGACCGATGTGATGCCCATACGCCTTACCAGGCTCTTGATTTCAAATCTCAACTCCTCTCTGAGCTTGGCATCCAGGTTGCTCAACGGTTCGTCCAATAGCAACACTTTAGGATTTGTCACAAGAGCCCGCGCAAGTGCGACCCTTTGCTGCTGTCCGCCGCTCAATTGGCCCGGGTATCTCTCTTCCAGGCCATCTAAGCCCACCAATTCCAATACCTGCTGTGCCCTTTCCTGGATACTCTGCCTGGATATCTTCTGAAGTTTCAAGCCGTAAACGACATTATTGAATACTTTCATGTGCGGCCATACAGCATAGTTTTGGAACACCATGCCGAGTCCTCTTTTCGACGGCTGGACAAAACCTTCCGAAAGCATCGGCTTGCCGTCAATAACGATGTCCCCCTCTTCTGGCTTCTCCAATCCGGCGATGCAGCGCAAGGTGGTTGTTTTGCCGCATCCGCTGGGCCCAAGAAGCGTTAACATTTCTCCCTCGTTGACTTCAAGCTGTATGCGATTAACTGCCACAACGTTCTTAAAGCGCTTGAACAGGTTTTTGATTTCTATGAATGCCATTAAATCTGTCTCCTTAACATAGGTTCAGCGTTTCCCGCTGAAAGCGGGATTCCGGGTTACCTTTTATCGTTCTTTTTTTGACCTTACTCACAGGCTATCAAGCAATTAATGGAACTCCGAATGGTCTAGATCTGACGTGAACCTTGAACCTCTGAACCCGTAGGCGTTTACTACATGCCTGATTTTACGTGCCGCCGGGACCCCAGGCGGCTTTGAGGATGCCTCCGGCGACTCTTGATATGATCAGCAGAAGGATAAAGGTGATCACAATCATCAGAAACGCCATGGCGGCGGCGATCCCGAACTCCATGCCGCGGTGCCAGTTCAAAAAGATCCCTATAGGCAAGGTTTCCCATCCTCCTCGATAAAGGAATATTGCAGTAGAGATCTCCTGGAACGCCATGATGAAAAACATCACCACGCCCACGAGCACCCCCTTGAGCAGCAACGGCAAAGATATATTCATAAACGTTCTGAGTTTACCCGCGCCCGATACTTCGGAGGCCTCCTCAAGCGAAATATCCAATTGCAAGTAAGAGGAATGCGCCATTCGCAAAAAATACGGAAGCCGCCGTGCAAACAGGGCCAGCGGCATGATGATCCAATACTGGGCTAAGGGTATGCCTTTCCAAAATCCCAGGAGATAACTCACGCCCACCGCCATACCCGGGAAAGCCAGCATCAGTGTGATCACAAAGTCGAGCGCATTTCTCCCCGGGACACGGGTGCGGACGATAAGATAGGCGGCCGGAAGCCCGAAGGCGATCCCGAAAAGCAGGGCTATCCCACTGAAGACAAAGGAGTTTTGTATCAGGCCCGGGCTTTCCAGAAGGATTACCCTGAAATTCTCTAAGGTCCAATGCGTTGGAAACGGCTCAAACACCCATCTTCTGGAAAAAGCGGATAATCCCAGCACGATCGGGATGAGCAGGACGAGAATAGCGATAAATACCATGTACACATAGGCGCCCAATTTCACCAACGGGCTTGGCTCGATCACTCTCCCTTCAGCCGTTGTCCCTTTGGAGAGGCCGGTATACTTTTTCTTCTCGACCCACCACCGGGCAAGCAAAAAGAGGGAAATACAAACGACGGAAGAAACGACCACCGCCACAATCCCCATGTACTTGCGGTGCATATCGGTAAAGTGATAGGCGATGTTGAGGTAGGCAACCGAGGGGAGAAAGTCCACCTGCCCCAAAATCAATGGCGTGAGCCAGTCCGTAAAGGGCCACAGGAATACGATGACGGCGCCCGCCATATAAGTTGGCGTGCAAAGCGGTAAGGTGACAGTGAAAAATCTCCTAAAGCCGCTGGCTCCCTCGACTTCGGCGGCTTCTTCAAAGGAGGGGTCTATGTTGGTGAAACCTGCGGAAAGACCAAGGACGATAAAAGGGAGCATGTGCAGGGATTGTACAAATACCAGCCCGTGTAGCCCATAGATGAAATTTATGGGTGTCTTGATCAACCCAGTTTCCATAAGGAGCAGATTCAGAGTTCCATACTTGCCGAAAAAGATGATGAATGCAAATACGCCGGCGAAAGCGGGCAAAACAATCGGCAAAAGGATCAGGGCTGTGAAAACTGTCTTCCCCCAGTGCCTGTATCTCGCCAGAATATATGCCAGGGGCACCCCGAACACGGTGGTTGTCAGGAGCACCAGCGCGCTCAGGAGCAAGGTATTTCCAAAGGTTTTAAGATAATACGTGTCCTTAAAGAATTCCAGGTAATTTGTTATGCCCCAGATGCCGGTTTCAGCGATTTTGAAGCTTTCCAGCACCAGAATTGACATCGGATAAATTACGAGGAAGGCAATGATCAACCACAGGAGTGCTGCCAGAGAGATATTGCCGCGAGACATATCAGATCCTTTTTTTTATTATCTATAACATAATGTACGGGCAAGCCACGGCTCACCCGTACATTAAGCCCGGAGAGTATTCTGATTTTAGATTGCCGTTACGGCGCAACAAGCAGAGAGCGTGCCTTCGATGCCGCCAGGCGGGCTGCCGCATACGCGCCATCTGTCTCGAAGAGCTTTCTGGCTTCTTTTATTTTCGCCTCAGCCTTTGTCACGTCTATCTTCGCGGCTTTGGCTGCTTTAATTTCTTCCTCAACTTCCTCGATCAGGAACAGACTGCTTTTCAACTTACCCCACTTTCTGTAGATCTCGTACTCATAGGTGCGATTGACTTGGTCCCATCTCTTTGTGGCGAGATCCATGTCGTACTCAATGAACCCGACTTTCAGATCCCAAAACGAATCAACTCCCACCGCAGCCTTGGCGTGCTTGGCCATTTCAACGCCTTCCTTCTCCCACACGGAGAATTTAATGTCCGTCCTGGCTGGGAAGTAACGGCCCTCAAGCACGTATTTTTGTCCCTCCATGCTGAAGAGCCAGTCCAGAAAGATCTTCCCGATAGCTTCGTTGGGCGCCCCTTTCAGCAAAGCCACTGCCTCCGGAACCAGGATGGTTTTTTCCGGGAGCAAATCACGCACGGGATAGCCATCTTTGCGCGCACTCATTGCGTTCATTTGCGGCTGCGCGATCCCGATGGGGACTTCGCCGCGACTCACCATGTGGGTCGTATCTGTGCTGCCGGTGGAGAAGCGGGCCAAATTCGCCGCCAACAATCTGTTGTATGCCCAACCTTCCTTTTCTCCAAATGCCTGCAAGTGGATTTCTATCGCTTCGTGCTGTGTGCCTGATGCGTATGGCAGCGTTTGCACGATATTACCCCTGTAGATGGGGTTGAGCAGATCCTTCCAGGTTTTTGGCGGCGGCAGTCTTAGCTTTTCCAAAACCTTCTCGTTGTATAGATTGGTGACAATCCAGGGCGCGAAGCAGGTCCAATAATCATCTGCATCCTTTACCTTCATGCCGTGCCATTCGGCGGGAACTTTATCCCAATTCTTTGGCCTGTAGGGGACGAGCAATCCCTCTTTCTTTAAGATTTCATGCGCTGGAGCGCCTGCGCCCAGGAAGATGTCGGCATCAGGTTTTCCGCCCCATGCTCGCACTTTGTCCACGACAACCGGCCATCCGCCCGGCCGCACGAACGTGATTTCCACTTCCTTACCATAGGTCCTTTTATAGTACTCTCCGAAACCCTTATGAAGACTGTCGGATAACTCCTTGTAAACGGGACCGACCCAGCCAATTTTATCTGCGGCCTGCACCGCCGTAAAGGCTGGCAGGAGCAGCAGCACCATTGAAAGAACAGTAAAGATTGTTGTGGTTAAAATTCTCTTTCTCATTTTATCCTCCCTCCTTTTTGACAAATAGGTTTGATTAACCCTTACATCCCCTTACCAAGGAAACCCTTAACTATTCTTGCATAAATCCCCTCCTTTCTTGTGTGTTGGTATCTCATAGAGACAGTAAAACATTATCACTCTGTTTTAAAATTGTCTACATAGAAAATCATTTTAAGTTTCGACTTTCCCCCTAGTCTTGCATATCAATTTCTTATATTATGAAATGGTTAGAATTCTCTTTCTTTGACTTTTTTGAGCTCTTACAAGCCCACACACATTTACCCCCTAAATCCACATCTATAAAAATTGTTCGGGAGGCTCCGGCCTGGCCCAGATCGCGGGAGTGCAGTAGCCGTCTATATAGAGCAAGAGCTTAAATTTTGAGCCGAGTTTTTGCAATCGTTAATGATTGCTTCAGCTTACAACGTGATCCTGGATACTTGCCTCTGGATACTGGATGTAATAAGGAGTTCTTTTTCTTTTTTTAAACCACATAAAAGGACTATAAAACTTATTGGGATGTTACGAATTTTTCATAAAAGCCATTGAAAAAGAACAAATGCTGATTATTTTATGCTATGTGAACACAAATAACATTGGCTTCTTTTTTGCAAAAAGGAGAGACATCATGTCCATTAAAAAGTATATATTTCTGGCCTTATTAGCCATTGTGTCGGCGTCTATCATATCCGGATGCTCAGGTTACGGTAAAATCAGGCTGCAATCTCGATACGGGGATGACGTAACTATTGAGAAATTGCAGGAGAATTTGCCTGATTACACCATTTACTATGCTGGCTATGCTGTTAACAATCCATCGGGTATCATGTTTGACCCGAAAAACAACGACAAAACGCTGCAGCCAAGTGGCAGATGGACAAAGCTCGATGATAAGGAATCAGTCATAGAGGTTATCAGTTGGATCAAAATACAAGATTCTTCTTATTACTATCCCAGGCTTTACAGAATCCTGGGACCAGACGACCAGTTCTATGGGTATCTGTATTCTGCCTGGAATCACTTGCTGACCAAGGTAGTTGACGGCAAAACACTGTGGGTTTACGATTTGCCTGATCCACCTTATTATGAATATGGGCCCGATGACGAGACAAAAACCCCAGGGCCTTAACGGATCAAACAGGAGACCTTTAACATTTAAGATGTTCGAAACTATGAAGGGGAAAAACGGTAACTACTCCGTCAATCCCCTTCAACACTTTTCTCTTGACCGAGCATAACAACCTTAACCTTCCTAAAAAAAGCCCATTCCGACTTTTAAATTGACAAAAGTTCATCAAGCCTGCAAAAATACCGGCCTAATTATGCCTTGCCAAAAACCGAATTTTTAACCCAGAGAAATCAAGGATACTGAGAAAACAACTTTTTTGATTCCCCCTTAGGCCCCAATCACTTGAATCGTGCCATTTGGATATATTTCTTGCTTCAGTATGCCCTGGTCGGATATATCAGGATCGAATGCATAAATAATCATTCTTATGATCGATTTTTTATGAAAGGTTTTTCGCTTAATGAATAGCATAAAAACAGGGTATCAAGAAGCGGTCAGGTACCTTTACAGCCTTCAAAAATACGGCATTAAATTTGGACTTTCAAAGACATCCAACCTGTTGAGGACCCTCGGAAATCCCCACAAAGGGCAGAAATATATCCACATTGGAGGAACAAATGGTAAAGGCTCTGTAGCTGCCTTTATAGCATCCATATTGGAAGAAACGGGTCTCAGGGTAGGTCTGTACACTTCTCCTCATCTGGTCCGGTTTACAGAGCGCTTCAGGATTAACCGTGTGGAAATTAAACGAGAAAAAGCAGCAGACCTGATCGAGGAATTGAGAGATGCCTCTGCACATGAGGAACCTCCCACCTTTTTTGAGGCCACCACGGCCATGGCACTTGCCTATTTTGCCCGGGAAAATACTGACATCGCCATCATGGAAGTTGGCATGGGTGGACGACTGGATGCCACCAACGTGATCACGCCACTTGTTTCCGTTATTACGAATATCTCCAAAGAACATGAGTTTTTTCTTGGCTCCCGGTTGCTGGATATCGCCCATGAGAAAGGGGGAATCATTAAGGAGAGAGTTGATGTCGTAACCGGGGCTACCCAGCTTAGTGTCATTCGTCTGTTCGAGTCAATATGCAAGGCAAAAACCGCCCCCATGTGGCGGTTAGGAAAAGATATCCGTTACCGGACCACTGGCTCGGGACTTCATTACAGTGGTATAAACCGCAAACTTAATGGGCTCAAGCTGGGGCTCATAGGAAAATTTCAAAGCCGCAACGGTGCCCTTGCACTCGCTGCAATAGAGCGATTGGAGGAGAAGGGATTCAAGGTTTCACCCCAGGATATCCGGGAAGGATTGAAGAAAAGCATCTGGCCCGGAAGAATGCAGGTCGTGGCCAAGAATCCCTTCATTATTCTCGACGGCGCTCACAACCCCGTAGCCATGAGGGCACTGGCAGAGTCCATAAAAACGGGCTTCACATTCAGGCGAATGATTCTGGTGATCGGGGTGATGGAAGATAAAGAGATCGGTCAAATACTCCGGAGAATTGTTCCGCTCTCAGATTACGTGATTTACACCAGGCCTGCTTATTACAGGGCAGCCAGACCTGAAATACTTATGGACAAGGGAGCCCGGTTAGGAAAACCTGGTGAGATGGTGCCGCTACTGACTGAAGCCTTAGAAAAGGCCAAGGATATGGCCGATCGCCAGGATTTGATTGTTATCACCGGTTCGCTTTTTACTGTGGGAGAAGCCATGACTTATTTTGATCCCGGGACCTACAGGCCGGACGACTTGGATTGACTATTTTCGATTGACTATTGACTATTAAATTATCCATATCGTTCAACTCAAGCGAGTCATTCACTTAGGGGAGAAAGAAGTCGTTTTCCAGGGCATTTGCTACAATTGCGACATAAGAAATACAGTTCAATCATCAATAGTCATTTGTCAGAAGCCAATAGTCAATCATCAATAGTCATTTGGCAATAGCCAATAGTCAGTAGTCAATAGTCAATCCAAAAAGGGGCTACCTCATCCGCATCCGTTATACAATAATGATGCCCATTCTCCTGGCCATTCTTTTATTGTGTGCCTTCAGGCCTCAATGTTCCTTTTCCAAAGACAGGTTTTCAACGGATAGTCTCCTTGGGGACGATGAAACGCCCTGGCAGATTACGGCTAAGAGCCTCACGTACAAGGATAAAGGGGTCGTCGTTGCTGAAGGTGATGTTGTCATCACAAAAGGGGGCCAATCCCTGCACGCGCAAAAGGCAGTTTACAATACAAAAACGGGAATTGCTGAGGTATCCGAAGGTTTTCGGCTTGAGTCCGGCGGAGATATTCTTACGGGCGAGCAGGGAGTATTTGATCTTGAAAACCAAACCGGTAAGATCACAAAGGGCCGTCTTTTCTTAAGTGAGAACCATTTTTATGTCAGCGGCGATGTCATAGAAAAAACAGGAGCGGACAGCTACCTCATTAAGAACTGTAAGTTGACCACATGCGACGGCACCAAACCTGACTGGAGCATTACGGGATCAGAGATTAGAGTGACTGTTGAAGGCTACGGAACCGTGAAACATGCTGCCTTTCGGGTTGGCAAAATCCCCATTTTATATATGCCCTACATGATTTTTCCGGCCACTAACAAGCGGCAGAGCGGTTTCCTGCCTCCCAGGGTTGGGTATTCCACACTCAATGGGGCTGATATGGAGGTGCCGTTTTTCTGGGCCATCTCTGACCAAACGGATGCCACATTTTATCAGCGTTATATGGCCAAACGCGGTTATATGCAGGGCCTGGAGTTCCGCTATCTACTGGACGAGGATTCAGATGGGACTTTTTTCTTTAATATCCTCTCTGACAAAAAAGAAAAGGATCTGAGTGATCCGGACGATGTTAAGATCAGCCCCTTTCAGCGAACAAATGACATCAGGTACTGGTTTTTGGGCAAGTCGGATCAGAATTTGCCTTTGGGCGTTGAGTTACGTCTGGATGCGGATTATGTAAGTGATCAGGATTACCTTAGGGAATTTCAGGAAGGACTTTTTGGTTTAACGGCAAGGCCGGATTTGGTCACAGAATTCGGACGCCCGGTTCAGGAAAAACGTTCGCCTTTGAGGACATCCAACCTCAGACTCAGTCGTGACCAGGATAATTATAGTCTCCAGGCCGGGTCGAGCTATTATGAGCAGGCAGCAGTTCCGGACCTGCAAGATGAAACGCCTCAACCACTGCTGGGGCTCAATTTTATCCTGCCCACAGAACAGATAATGGATTTTCCCATGTTTTTCAACTTAGACTCTAACTACGATTATGTCTGGCGAGAAGAAGGACTAAAGGGCCATCGAGCGTCCGTATCTCCCGAGATTAATTTTCCCCTGTGGTTTGGCCCCTACCTGGAATTTGAGCCTTCCTTTCGCTATAGCTATAATGTGCAGTGGTTCGATGAGGGCATGGGAAGCGCGGATCATCAATATAAAAGGGCTTATGAGGCTGGCGCCAAGCTTCTGACCGATCTGGAGCGGGTCTATGACTTTAATTGGTTGGGCGCCAAAAGACTAAAGCACCAAATCCGCCCTATGCTCAGTTACACCTACCGTGTTCCTCAAGACGAAGATGTTGAGAGCCCCTGGTTCGAACCTATCGACGTCGATGGCCGGAAAAACAGGATCGCCTTTTCCCTTGCAAATTACTTAAACGCCCGCTTTGAGAACAAAAAGGGGGGAGTGAGTTACCACCAGTGGATCACCTTAACGCTTACTCAAGCCTATGACATTGAAGAGCAAAGGCGCCATACGGAACCCGGGGAAAAAAGGAGGCCCTTTGAACCCCTGAATGCCACAATGAGAGTGCAACCCCTTGGCAACATTGACTTTCTTGGCCAGGTGAACTGGGATTACTATGACCAGGAAATAACCAAGGCAGGTGTCTCCCTTGACCTGTTCTTTAAACGGTCAGGAGGGAAAAAAGACACGTTCAAGATAGATTATGTATTCGAGAGAGACATCCAGGAGACTGTAAGCGCTGCGTTCGCTCTAAACCTGGCTTACGGATTTTCGGTAGGCGCTTCAATAAAAAGGGACATACTTCTCGACCAAAACATTTCTAACCGTTACTGGCTGGGCTACGACAGCCAGTGTTGGGGTGTAGAGCTTGGCGCAGAAATAGACGAAAAAGATACAACGGTGATGGTGCTCTTTAAGCTCCTGGGTCTGGGAAATATCAAGGCGTTCAATTAACTTCATAATATAAGAGAAAATTCCCTTTTTAAGCCCAAATCAGCGACCACCAGTAGAACTGGTGGTATGAGGAAGGCCCCTAAAAGGGGCCACTGAAATAGTCAGCGATAGTGAATTTAAAATACGAATATCGAAATCCGAAATTCGAAACAATACCAAATGACCAAAATCCCAATGACCAAAACCCTTGTCTTCACATCGCCTATGTATAACTGGCTTCTTCGTACCCGTTTTGAACATTGAAAAATTTGAATTTCGAATTTGTTTCGTATTTCGTGCTTCGGATTTCGGATTTAATATAACTCAAAAAGCGCCTGAAACGGTAAAACCTTTTCATTTCT
>Ga0180009_10001740_pt1 | contig 26254 bp, 24 predicted proteins | sample OS_PC_MetaG_FD_123537 | JGI IMG/M metagenome (GOLD analysis project Ga0180009, IMG submission 123537) | Groundwater microbial communities from the Aspo Hard Rock Laboratory (HRL) deep subsurface site, Sweden - OS_PC_MetaG | ecosystem: Environmental > Aquatic > Deep subsurface > Groundwater... | reverse complement strand
TGCTCATTTCGAAAATGTCCTTTTCTTCCATTTCTCCCTCCTTTTTTGAGGGATATTTTACATCCTTAAACAGGACATTTTCATTTTGCCAGATTAGGACATTTTCATTTTGGTATTACACTATTTTTTTGATGTTGTGATTATAATATCAAAATGTTATATTTAACAACTAAATAAAAATTAATTGACAATAAAGTATCGATATGTTAAATCTTATATATAGTTTAAGATTCAGAAGAGAGGTAATTTTAAATAGAAAGTTTGTAGTTAATTAAAAGTTTTTTAATTGATCCTGGTTTTTTAAACTTTGAAATAATTAAAGTTTGAAATAAAATAATTAAAAATAAAAGGAGTTTTATTTTGGAAATAATTGTTACCGGTCGTCATATAGAAATAACAGCAGCTTTAAAAAACTACATAGAGAAAAAATTATCGAAGATTGAGAAATACTTTAAAGATAAGTCCTTAATTGTAAATGTAACACTTTTTATAGAAAGAAGTTGTCACCAAATAGAAGTATCATTGCTTTCCAGTGGGCAAGTAGTTAATGGTAAAGTTTCTTCTAATGATATGTATTTATCTATCGATAAAGTTGTCCTAAAATTAGAAAGCCAACTTAAAAAACAAAAGGAAAAACAAAAGATTAACCTGCCTAATAAAGAAGCTGTCTTAGAAACTTTTTCTTCTCAAGGAGAAGCTACCTGTAGAGTTATAAAAACTAAAAAATTTGCTACTAAACCTATGCCTTTAGATGAAGCCATTATCCAATTAAATCTTAGCAAAGAAGTCTTTTTTGTTTTTTTAAACTCAAAAACAAATCAAGTCAATGTTATTTATCATCGGCGAGATAAAAATTTAGGATTAATAGAGCCAGTTTTTGAGTAATGAGGAGGAAATTATGACTTTAGCTGAAATATTAAATGAAGATGTAATTGAAGTTGCCCTAAAAGCAAAAAATAAAGAAGAAGTCTTGGTAGAAATGGTAGATCTCTTAAAAAAGGGAGGAAAAATTAAAGATAAAGAGGAAATTTTAAGAGTAGTTAAAAGTAGAGAAGAGTTAATGAGTACTGCGATTGGTAATGGCATAGCCATACCTCACGGTCGGTCTAATTGTATAGATAAAGTTGTAGCTGCTTTTGGAAAATCAGAAGAAGGGATAGAAGATTTTAGTAGTTCAGATAAAAAACCTGTTTATTTAATCTTTCTCCTTGTGGTTCCTGAAGATAATTCTGGTATTAATGTAAAAGTTTTAGCTAGAATTTCAAGATTACTCAAACATAATTATTTTCGTGAATTATTAATAAAGACTAAAACATCCCAAGAAGTTTTATCCTTAATAAAAAAAGAAGAGGCCAAGCATTTATAAAGGGATAGACTCAAAATAAGAGCAGACAGAGGATTATGGACACCAAGGATTTTCATTTTAAATTTATCATTACAATTTGCAAATTCCAAATTTGAAATTTAAAATAAGTTTTGTATCTTCCATGATCTTTTTACCTATTCCGAAGTCTATGAGTCTTCGCTACCCACTTATTATAACCCTAATTTATAGCACCTGTTAATTATAGCATTTATTAATGAAAATTTGACATAGAGCAAATTAATTTGAGGGCAAACAAGTTTATCTTTTGTTGCTCGGTATTATTTCCTATGTATCCTATGTCCGGTTTTCGTTAATAACTACTATATTGGGTATAGATCAATCTTACCAAGTTTCGATAACTTGTCTCTCTTGATAAAAACAAGTCAAGTAATTTGTCCAAATTTTCAAATATGGTCGGAATATCTATTGAAGAAATTTTAAATGATTCTAATTCTAACTTAGAATTGGAACTTATAGCTGGTGAAGAAGGGCTAAAAAAGAAGATTGTAGCCACTGATGTCAATAGGCCTGGCTTAGCTTTAACCGGATACTTAAAGTACTTTGAATATAAAAGAGTTCAAGTATTTGGTAAGACAGAAATGTCTTATATTGAAAGCTTCTCTCTTGGAAAAAGGAAGATTTTATTTAATAAATTATTTTCATATAAGATTTTAGCTATTATTACTTGGAGCCAAGAAATTCCAAATGATTTAGTAAAGATAGCTATTAAAAATAAAACTATTATCTTAAGAACAAGTTTGCCCACGAATAAATTTGCTACTCGCTTGGCTATCTACTTAGAAGATAAGTTAGCTCCTTCTACCAGTATTCACGGTGGTCTTTTAGATGTGTTTGGAGTAGGAATAATGATTTTAGGAAAAAGTGGAGCTGGAAAGAGTGAATGTGCTTTAGAATTAATAGAAAGAGGACATCGCTTAATAGCTGATGACATTGTGGATATCAAACGAACAGCCAGCAATGCTTTAATTGGTTATGGGGCTGAGCTGATTAAACATCATATGGAGATAAGAGGCTTAGGAATTATAAACATTAAAAATTTATTTGGCATTGGAGCCATAGAATCTTCAAAAAAGATAGACTTAGTAGTTAATTTAGAAGAATGGAGCGCCACCAAAGAGTATGATCGTTTAGGCTTGGAAGAACCGACCATCTCTATCTTAGGCATAAAGATTCCTCAGATTCTTCTTCCTATTCGGCCAGGAAGAAACATTGCTGTAATTATTGAAGTAGCAGCGATGAATCATCGCTTGAAGGAGATGGGCTACCACTCCGCCGAAGAATTTAATAAAGAACTTTTAAACTGGATTCAAGATTCCTCTCAAAAGACAAAGACATGAAGACAAAATTTATTATTATTACCGGTCTTTCTGGAGCTGGTAAGAGTTTAGTTGTTAAATGCCTTGAAGATTTAAATTTTTTTTGTGTAGATAACTTACCTACTGCTTTAGTCCCTAAGTTTGTAGAGTTATGTGGTAAACCTGAAAGTAAAATTGATAAAATAGTCTTAGTGATAGATATTAGAGAAGGAGAATTTTTAGAAAACTTTTTTGATGTTTTAAATAATTTTAAAACTCAAAATATTACTTACAAGGTTCTCTTTTTAGATGCTTCTAATGAAGTTATTACTAGACGATTTAATGAAACTCGAAGAAGACACCCTTTATTTTTAAAGACAGAAACTTTAATTGAGAGTATTAATAAAGAACGAGAAATACTTCAAAGGATAAGAGAAAGTGCCGATATTATCATTGATACGACTAATCTTACTCCCAACGAACTTCATCATACTCTGAAAAAGGCAATTAGTCCTACTACCAAAGAGACTCTTATTCCTATGAATATAAGCATTGTCTCTTTTGGTTATCGATTTGGAATACCTAATGATGCAGACTTAGTCTTTGATGTAAGGTTTTTACTCAATCCCCATTACATAGAAGAACTAAGTCATCTGACCGGAGATGATCTAAAGGTAAGTGATTTTATCTTAAATCATGATCTTACTAAGATCTTTGTTAAAAAATTTAAAAAGTTTATCTTTTTTTTAATTCCTCAATACATAGAAGAAGGTAAAACTTATCTTACTATAGCTATTGGCTGCACAGGTGGCAGGCATCGTTCAGTGGTGATAGCTAATTTACTTTCTCAAGAAATTTCCAAAAAGAAATATAAGGTAAATTTAATTACTTATCATCGGGATATTTATAAAAAATGAATGAAATGAATGATCTTACTCAATTAAGAAAAGAAATTGACCGGATTGATAGTCAAATTTTGGAATTACTTAACCAAAGACTAAATACAGCTACCTCCATTGGTCAGATTAAAAAAGAAAACGGAATTGACATTTTTAGTCCAGATCGAGAAAATAGGATTATTAAACACCTTATTTCTCAAAATAAGGGTTTATTTTCTAATAAAGCTCTTTCTGCTATCTTTAGTGAAATAATTTCTGCTTCTCGAAATACTGCTTTTTTGGAAAAGATTGCTTACTTAGGCCCAGAAGCTACTTTTACTCATCTGGTAGCTAAGAATAAATTTGGCTCTTCTTCAGAATACCTAAGTTTAGATAGTATTGAAGAAGTTTTCGCCAAGGTAGAAAAAAGAGAAGCTAATTATGGAGTGGTGCCTATTGAAAACTCTAATGAAGGGGTAATAACTAATACTTTAGACATGTTTATAGACTCTGATTTAAAGATATGTGCTGAAATTTACCAAGAAATATCTCATTGCTTGCTTTCCCAAGTAAAATCTATCAAAGAGATTAAGAAAGTCTACTCTCATTCTCAAGCTTTTGCTCAAACTAAGAATTGGCTAAATAGTAACCTTTATTGGGCAGAAAAGATTATCACTTCCAGCACGGCTAAAGCAGCAGAAATTGCCAGCCAAGATAATACTTGCGCGGCCATAGCTAGCACTATTGCGGCTAATATTTACAACTTAAATATCTTAGATAAAGACATAGAAGATCATCTCAGAAATTATACTCGTTTTTTAGTCATTGGCCATACATTATGTGCCCCTACCGATCATGACAAAACCTCCACTCTCTTTTCCATAAAAGATAAGCCCGGAACTTTGCATAGTAGCTTAAAACCATTTTCTAAATATAATATCAATCTCACTAAGATAGAGTCTCGTCCTTCAAAACAAGAAATGTGGAAATATCTATTCTTTGTTGATTTGCAGGGACATGTCGATGATCAAAAAATTAAAAAAGCTCTTTCTGAATTAGAAAAAAATTGTCTGATCTTTAAAGTCTTAGGATCTTACCCAATAGGAAATTGAGTCAACATTCAGGTATCAGCTTTTCTATATGCAATCCATTAATTAAGTTGACATACCTCGTAGGGAAAATCCACCCCCTAACCCCCGCCAGCGGGGGATAAGTTTGTCTCTGTCCGAAAAGAAAGGCAACGAAACAACGGACATCCACGAGGCTGTCCCCCGCTGGCGGGGGTTAGGGGGTGGAAATACAACTATTATGTCAAGTTATTTATCAGATTGCATATAGCACTTATTAACGAAAATTAGACATAGGAAATAATACCAGCAAAAAAGGAGAAATTAATTGATTATTGTATTAAAACCTGGGGCTACTCAAGAGCAAATAGATCATATTGCCGAACGATTAAGTAAAGTAGGTTTAAAACATCATGTTTCTAAAGGATCAGAAAGAACCATTATTGGGGTAATAGGAGATGATCGAATTCTTTCTGCTTATCCTTTAGAAGCTGTTCCTGGCATAGAAAAGGTTTTGCCTATTTTAAAACCTTATAAATTAGCTAGTAGAGATTTTAAACCTGAAAAGACTACCATAAACATAGACAATAAAGTTACTATTGGAGGAGATACCTTAGTAATTATAGGTGGTCCTTGCTCTGTAGAAAGCGAAGAGCAAATTTTATCCGCCGCTAAAGCCGTAAAAGAAGCAGGAGCTCATATCTTAAGAGGAGGAGCTTTTAAGCCTCGTACTTCTCCTTATGACTTTCAGGGGTTAGGAAAAGAAGGCTTAAAATATTTAGCCTCGGCTTCCCAAGAAACAGGATTACCTATTATCACTGAAGTGATGGATCCTCGAGAAGTAGATTTAGTAGTCCAATATGCTTCCATTATCCAAATTGGAGCTCGTAATATGCAAAATTACTCTCTCTTAAAAGAAGTGGGTGCCTGCAAAAAACCTATTCTTCTTAAAAGAGGCCTGAGTGCTACGATTAAAGATTTATTAATGTCCGCTGAATATATTCTCTCTTCTGGGAATCCAGAAGTAATCTTATGCGAAAGAGGTATTCGTACTTTTGTTGAAGTAACTCGTAATACCTTGGACATCTCAGCTGTTCCCGTAATTAAAGAATTAAGCCATCTGCCTATTATTGTTGATCCGAGCCATGCAGGTGGTAATTGGAAATGGGTAGCCCCTTTGTCTAAAGCCAGCGTAGCTGCTGGATGTGACGGTTTGCTGATCGAAGTCCACCCTAATCCAGAAGAAGCATATTCAGATGGAGAACAATCTCTCACTCCCACAAAATTTATAAATCTTATCAATGAATTAAAGCCCTTAGTTAAGCTTATGGGAAAAATAATTTAGAATGATCAAGCAATTAACCATCATTGGTTTAGGATTAATTGGAGGCTCTTTAGGACTGGCTTTAAAAGCTAAGAACAAAAATTTAAAGATTATTGGAGTAGCAAGAAATTCTAACCAGATCGAAAAGGCAGTTAGATTAGGTGTCATTGACCAAGGATTCATAGATCCTAAAAAAGGAGTAGAAGATTCAGATGTTGTGGTCATAGCTACTCCTATAAGGGCTATTGAAAAAGTTGTTTTAGAGATTATTCCTTTTGTAAAACCTTCTTGTGTCATTACTGACACCGGGAGTACTAAGAACGAGATTACAAGTTCTGATAGCCTTTTTTTTTGTCAAAGTATAAATTTTGTAGGAAGTCATCCTATTGCTGGATCTCACCTTTTTGGAATTGAAGCTGCAAAAAAAGACTTATTTGCTCATAAGCCCTGCATTATTACTCCTCTTCCTTCTACTTCTGAAGAGAGTCTAAAACAAATAAAAGAAATTTGGGAGTTAGCCGGAGCTAAAATATATTTTTTAACTCCCTTAGAACACGATGAAATTTTTGCTTTAATTAGCCATCTACCTCATATCTTAGCTTCTGCCTTGATTAATATTACCAATGATTTACAGAAAAAGTTTCCCATTCTTCCTGATATCATAGCCCCAAGCTTTAGAGATATGACCCGCATTGCAGCTAGTAATTCCTATATGTGGAGCGACATAGTTTTAAGTAATGACGAGATGATTTTAAAAAGCATAACTCTATTGAAAGATAAGATTTCTTACTGGGAAAAAATAATTAAAGAAAAAGAAAATATCCAGATAAAAGAAGAATTTTCAAATTCTAAAAAGTGGAAAGAAGAGAATAATGCTCTCGATAACAGTTAAACCCATAAGATGGAAAAAACATCATGCCTTCTATCACAGTTAAACTTATTAAATATTTAAAAGGAAGTATAGATATTCCCGGAGATAAATCTATTACCCATCGAGCTATGATCTTAAGTTCTTTAGCCGATGGAGAAACCTTAATTAAAGATTTTTTAAAGAGCGAGGATTGTTTAAATACTTTATCTGCTTTAAGATTAATGGGCGTTGAGCCTATATTTCAAGATAAAGATCTTTATATTTCTGGAGTTGGGTTAAATGGGCTTAGGGAACCAAAGGAGTTAATAAATTTAGGAAATTCAGGAACGAGCATGAGACTTCTTTTGGGTTTTCTTTCAGCTCAAGGATTTTTTACGGTTCTGACTGGAGATGATTCGCTAAAGAGTAGACCAATGAAGAGAGTAATAGAGCCTCTTTCTTTAATGGGCGGTAAGATATACGGCCGAGATGACAATAATTTTGCTCCTTTAGCTGTGGTTGGTAATCCTAAGCTGAAAGGTATTAATTATAAAGCTCCTTTGGCCAGTGCTCAAGTAAAGTCGGCTGTTTTGTTAGCTGGTTTATATGCTCTTGGTAGCACTTCTTATACTGAACCAATTCCTTCCAGAGATCATTCTGAAAAAATGCTAAGTTATTTTGGGGCAGAGATAAAAAAAGAAGGACTTACTACCACTATTAAAAAAGCTTCTTATTTAAGATCTCCTCAGGTAATAAATATTCCCAGAGATATATCTTCGGCTTCTTTCTTCATCGTTTTAGCTACTTTAATTTCTAATTCTTTTCTTTATATTCCTAATTTAGGTTTAAATCCTAATAGAACTGGTATTTTAGCAGTATTAAGTAAGATGGGAGCATCTATAGAAATTTTAAATTTTCATGAAGAATGTGGAGAGCCAGTAGGAGATCTAAAGATTATAGGCAGTGAGAAATTAAAGAGTGTGACTTTGGATTATGAAATTATTCCCCAAATTATTGATGAAATTCCTATTATTGCCTTAGCTGCTTGCTTAGCCCAAGGAACTACTAAAATTACAGGAGCTTCTGAATTACGAGTAAAAGAATCTGATCGTATTAAGACCACCGTAAGTGAACTTAATAAATTAGGAGCCAAGATTAAAGAATTGGAAGATGGTCTGCTGATCGAAGGAGTAAACTTTCTTGTGGGCAACAAAGTAACTTCTCACGGAGATCATCGAATAGCTATGACCTTAATTATAGCTGGATTGGTTTCAAGGGGAGAGACAACAGTAGAAGACATAGAGTGTCTTAATACTTCTTTTCCTCAATTTACTAAAATCTTATTTGACTTAGTCCAAATTTAAAGAAGATCTTTTGGTAGTAGAAAGATGGTAGATTCTAAGACAAGCTTTAAACAAAAAAATATAATTATTGCTATTGATGGTCCTGCCGCTTCGGGTAAGAGTACTGTTGCTCAAATTATTGCTCAAAAGCTTAATTTTTTGTATATTGATTCTGGAGCAATGTATCGAGCCCTTACTTGGAAAGTTATTCAAAATAATATTGACTTAGATAATCTAAAGAACTTGGAAGAATTCTTAAAAAATACCCATCTTTTCTTAAAAAAAGGTTCTCCTCTTAAGGTATATATCGATGGACAAGACATTACTGATCAAATTAGAGATCCGGTCATTGACCATTGCATTTCCAAAGTAGCTAAAAATAGTGCCTTTAGAAAGGCTATGGTAGAGCTTCAAAGGTCTTATCATCAAGATAATCATATTGCCATGGACGGAAGAGATATTGGCACGGTAGTCTTTCCGTGGGCAGATTTTAAGTTTTACTTAGAAGCTAATTTGGAAATAAGAGCCCAACGAAGGTATCAGGAGCTTATAGCTAAAGGCAAAAAATTAAGTTTAGAAGAAGTAACCAAAGAGATGGAGCATCGAGATCAAGAAGACCTTACCAGGGTTATAGGCCCTTTAAGATGCGCAGAAGATGCTATTAAAGTTAATACTTCAGATTTTTCTATTGATGAAGTATCTTCTTTGGTCTTAAATCATATTCTTAAAAAAGGAATAAATCTTTGAATCCTTTTTATAAACTTACCCATCTTTTCTTAAGAGTTATTTTTAGATTCTTGTTTAACTTAAAGATTACGGGAAGTAAGAATATTCCTAGAAAAGGAGGCGTTTTAATTTTATCTAATCATTCCAGTAATTTAGACCCTCCAATAATAGCAGTTAGTTTGTTTAGAGAAGTTTACTTCTTAGCTAAAGCAGAGCTTTTTAAGTTTAAATTATTAAAAGATATCTTCTCTTCTTTAAACGCCTTTCCTATCAAAAGAAACGCCGTGGATCGACAAGCTCTGGCTAATTGTTTCCAAATCTTAAAAATCCAAAAAGTTTTGCTTTTATTCCCAGAAGGGACGAGAAGTAAAGATGGGAAACTACAACAAGGTCAAGTAGGTGCTGGCATGATTATCGCCAAAGCTAAAAAAGAATTTGGCGCTATTATAATTCCTGCTTATATCAAGGATTCCTTTAAAATGTTACCTTGGGGTAAATACATAATTAAACCTGGTCAGGTTCAAGTAAGATTTGGTCCTTCCATCGAATATTCAGAAGAAATTTTATCTAACTTAAATAAAGAAAGCTACCAGAAGATTATTAACATAACTATGGAAAAGATTAATAATTTAGGAAAGATAGAGTAATGGAGATCATTGTTGCTGAAAATGCTGGGTTTTGTTACGGGGTAAAAAGAGCGATAAATTTAGCTTCTCATTCTGTTTATAGGGCTAACCGTACCTTTACCTTAAGATTATTAACATAATCATGGAAAAGGTTAATAATTTAGGAAAGATAGAGTAATGGAGATCATTGTTGCTGAAAATGCTGGGTTTTGTTACGGGGTAAAGAGAGCGATAAATTTAGCTTCTCATTCTGTTTATAGGGCTAACCGTACCTTTACCTTGGGACCCATTATTCATAATCCTCAAGTAGTAAAAAAGTTAACCGAGTCAGGAATAAAGACGATTGACGATCTAGATCAAATTGACAGGGGAACCATTATCTTTAGATCTCATGGAGTTTCTCCTAAGATATACCAAAAAGCAAAAGAAAAAGGATTGGAGATTATTGATGCTACTTGTCCTAATGTCTCAAAGGTTCAAAAAATTGCCCTTCATCTTAAAAAGAAAGGTTATACTATAATCATCATTGGGGAAAAAGAACATCCTGAAGTAACAAGCATTTTAGAATTAGTAGCTAATAATGTCTTTTGTCTAAACTCTTCAAAAGAAGTTTCTAAGCTTTTTTTAAACACAGACAAGTTAGGAGTAGTGGCTCAAACTACTCAAACTTTAGAAAATTTTAAAAAGATAGTTTACCGGTTAATTTCTCATTTTAAAGAACTAAGAGTCTTTAACACTATTTGTAAATCGGCTTTATCTATGCAAAAATCTTCTCTTCAGTTAGCTAAAAAAGTAGGAGTAATGATTGTCATAGGAGGTTATAATAGCGCTAACACTAGAAGATTAACAGATATATGTAAAAAGGTAAATCACCAGACTTACCATATCGAAGAATCACGTCAGTTAAAGAGTGATTGGATTAAAGATCAAAGAATTATTGGAGTTACTGCTGGCGCTTCTACTCCTTCTTGGATAATTGAAGATGTAGTTAAGAAATTAAAGAGTATAGATAATGAGAACAGATAAATTTTAGTAAAAAGGAGAAAAACAATGATTAGTCCAGAATTACTTGAAATTTTAGCTTGTCCAGTATGTAAAAGCAATATCGTTTATAATGAAGAAGAACAAACTCTTACTTGTGTTTCTTGCCGTAGGAAGTATCCTATTAGAGAGGGGATTCCCGTGATGTTAGAAGAAGAAGCGATGATTAAAGAGGAGTAATTACCTAAATTCCCGTTTTAAGATAATTATTTTCCAAAAAGGCAATGAAGACGCGGGTTTCTTTATTTTTATAGTTATAATTTTGTTATAACTATAACCGGCTTAATCCCCTTTATTTTTAAATAGTTACCTGTTACCAACTTGTAGTTATAAAAATTCGGGAATTTAAGTTAAAAGTGTCTACTTTTAATCTTTAAAGGACATTTCTATTTAACGGAAAACAGGACATTTTCATTTTGCTGTTACATATATAAAATTTTACTTGACAAATTTTTGATTAATGTTATTATATTTTTTTAAAATTAAGTAAATATTAAAATTAAGGTGGAAAATGCCAAGAGATATAGTAATCTTAGCATGTAATGAGTGTAAGAATAGAAATTATTCTACTACTAAAAATAAGAAGAAAAAGACTACTAAGATTGAATTAAAAAAATATTGTAAATTTTGTCGAGGGCATGTTATTCATAAAGAAACTAAATAAATATAATTGTACTACCTCATTAAGTTTCAAAAATCAAACTTCACACTAAGGTCCGTAGCTCAATTGGTAGAGCACCGGACTCCAAATCCGATGGTTGCGGGTTCAAGTCCTGCCGGGCCTGCCATTCTTATAATTTTAACTTGGAGTTTTTATTGTTTAAGGAAGTAAGGAAATTTTTGAAAGAAGTATGGTTAGAAACTATACCTCCTACAGGAAAAGTTTCTTGGCCAGATAGAAAATTAACTATAAATTCTACGCTAATAGTTATTATTTCTGTAATAATTGTAAGTATTTATATTGGTGTGATTGATTTAATCTTAACTAAACTAATGGGTTTAATTGTATTTCCTTCTTAAGTTAAGAAATTACAATACTACTCGAATTCTGGGGAATTTTGAGTAGTATTGTAATTAATGGACAAAACTCCTATTTTCTGGGGAATTTTGAATAGTATTGAATAGTATTGTAATTAATGGTCAAAACTCCTAAGATTTCGAATATTAATTATTTCAAGTAATTTAGATAAATTATTAGTGAGGGTGCTATGTATGGAAAGTAATTTAGGTTGGTATGTTATTCAGGCTTACTCAGGTCACGAAAACAGAGTAAAATCTAACATTGAACAGAGACTGAGAAGCATGAATATGGAAGATAAGGTAAAACAGATCTTAATTCCTACAGAAGAAGTAACAGAAGTAAGACGAGGAAAGAAGGTGCTTTCCACTAAAAAGTTTTTTCCAGGCTATATCTTAATTGAAGTAGGTATGACTGAGGAAGTTTGGCAAGTTATTAAGAATGTTCCTGGAGTGTTTGGATTTGTGGGTATTAAAAATGGACAACCTTTGCCTATTGAGGAAAATGAAGTAGAAGCTATTTTAGAAAATGTTTCTGGAAGAAGTAAGAAGGCTAAGATAAAAGCTCAATTCGAAGAAGGAGAAAGTTTAAGAGTAACTGATGGACCATTTGTTAATTTCTTTGGGACTGTAGCAGAGTTAAGTGTAAATAAAGAGAGAGTAAAATTAATGATTAATGTATTAGGTCGAAGCACTCCAGTAGAGTTGCAGTTTCATCAAGTAGAAAAAATATAAAAGAGGAAAAATATGGCTAAAAAAGTAATGAAAGAAATTAAGTTACAAATTCCAGCTGGAAGAGCCAATCCGGCTCCTCCTATAGGTCCAGCATTAGGGCAACATGGAGTAAATATTATGGAATTTTGTAAAGCCTTTAACGCTCAAACTGCTAATCAAGAAGGTACTATTATTCCAGCAGTAATTAGGATATACGAAGATCGAAGCTTTTCTTTTATATTGAAAACGCCACCCGCTGCTGTTCTTATTAAAAAAGCAGTTAATATTGAAAAAGGCTCTTCCAATCCTAATCGGGAGAAAGTAGCCAAGATTAGCATGGAAGAAATTAAGAAGATTGCAGAAATTAAGAAACCAGATTTAAATGCAGTTAATATAGAAGGAGCTATTAAGCAAATATGTGGAACGGCTAAAAATATGGGTGTAGAGATTGTAGAATAGATAAATAAGGAGATGATTATGGCTTTTAGAGGGAAAAAGTACAAGAAAGCAGTAGAACAAGTAGATAAACAAAAATTTTATAGTCCAAGAGAAGCAACTGAGCTTATCAAGAAAATAGCTTATACTAAATTTGATGAATCATTAGAGGTTGCTGTAAAGCTTGGAGTACAAACTAAACATGCTGATCAACAAGTAAGAAGTACGGTAGTCTTGCCTTATGGCGTTGGCAAAGATGTGAAGATATTAGTTTTTGCTAAGGGTGAAAAAGCAAAAGAAGCTCAAGAGGCAGGGGCGGATTATACAGGAGATCAAGAATACATTGAAAAGATTAAAGAAGGATGGTTGGATTTTGATATAGTTATGGCTACTCCAGATATTATGAAAGAGATTTCTCAGTTAGGTAAGATTTTAGGACCCAGAGGATGCATGCCTAGTCCTAAAACAGGAACCTTGACTTTTGAATTAGCTAAAGCGATTAAAGAATTTAAAGCTGGTAAGATTGAATTTAGAGCTGATAGCTATGGTATAGTTCATGTTCTTTTAGGGAAGATATCTTTTTCTATAGAAAGCCTGATAGAAAATATTAAAGCTTTAATGAAAGCCATTATGCAAGTCAAGCCTTCGGCGGCTAAGGGTCAATATATCAAAGGATTATCTCTTTCTTCCACTATGGGTCCAGGAATTAGAGTTGATTTGGCTGAAGTACGTAAACTTATTGAAGATTAATCTGGTAAAAAGGATAGAAAATTATGAAAAGTTTAAGAGAAAAAGAAACAGTTATTGTTGAAGATTTAAGAAGCAAATTAGGTAAAGCTAATTTAAGTGTTTTAACTGACTTTAAAGGGCTTAATGTCAAGGAAATTACAGAATTACGAAATAAATTGAGAAAAGAAAACATTGAATACAAAGTAGTAAAAAATACTTTAATTAAAAGGGCAGTGCAGGGTATAAATTTGTCTTCTTTAGATAAATATCTTGCTGGACCCACAGCCGTAGCTATTGACTTAAATGAGACTACCTTTTTAGCTAAAGCACTGCTGGATTTTAATAAAGAGTATAAAAAATTAGAGGTAAAAGTAGGAATTTTGCAAGGCCAAGTGATAACTTCTGATAAAGTTAAAGAATTAGCTGATTTACCTTCAAAAGAAGTTTTATTGACAAGATTAGTTACTAATTTAAAATTACCTCTTACCAATTTAGTTAGTGTTCTTTCCTCTCCAATTAAAGGACTATTAGTATGTTTAAAGGCAATTAAAGAACAAAAGGAAAAAGTCAATCCTTAAGGTAATTAAATAAAAGAGAGGGAATGCAGAGGTTGCCATGAAAGGGAAACTGTTTTCCTCTTCATGGGGGTGAGAGCTAAAAAATATGAGTAAGTCCGAGCATTGCTGAGGGTCATTTTGTAATAAAGTTTTTAGATTTAAATAAAATTATTTATTGAGGAGGTTTGTATGCCAGTTGCTACTAAAGAAGAGTTAATAGAAAGTATTTCTAATATGTCTGTTTTAGAGCTTTCGGAACTAGTCAAAGAATTAGAAAATAAGTTTGGAGTTACTGCGGCAATGATGCCAGCTGCTACCGGGCCCACCATTCAAGTATCGGCGGCACCAGCAGTAGAAGAAAAGACAGAATTTGATGTTATTTTAGCTAGTGTTGGAGATAAAAAAATTCAGGTAATTAAGGAAATAAGAGTTGTTACTTCTTTAGGATTAAAAGAAGCTAAGGATGTAGCAGATAACGCTCCTAAGCCAATAAAGGAAAAAGTGAGTAAAAAAGAGGCCGAAGAGATAAAAGCAAGGTTAGAGGCGGTAGGGGCAGTAATTGAGATAAAGTAAAATTAGTAGCTTTAGAAATATAGAAAAGAATAGAGCCAAGTTTTTAATAATTTAAAGTTTTTAATAATTTAAAATTTTAGAAAGATATATTTTAAATTTTGTAAACGTTTAGCAATCAGTGGTCAGCGGGTTAGCTGACAATTTAGTCTAGAGCCCATAATTTAGATACCTGAATGCTTATAATTAAAGATAAAAAGAAAGGAAGAAGCATTTTGCTTAGCTACCAAGAGAAGGTTAAAAAAGTATCTTTTAGTAAAGTTTCAGAAATTATGGAGATCCCAGATTTAGTCTCTATCCAGCGCCAGTCTTATAAGGACTTCTTGCAAATGGGTATTCCTCCAGTAGAGAGAAAAGACCAAGGACTTCAGAGGGTTTTAAGGGAAACTTTTCCGATAGAGGATTTTAATGGAAAGTTAGTTTTAGAATTTGTAGAGTATTATTTTGGAAAGCCTAAATACACAGAACAAGAATGTCGAGAGAAAGACATTACTTGGGCTATTCCTTTTTATCTGAAGTTAAGATTGATTCATAAAAAAACAGGAGAAATTAGAGAACAAGATGTTTTTATGAGGAATATTCCTGTTATGACCAATGGAGGTACTTTTATTATTAATGGAGCTGAAAGAGTTGTAGTTAGTCAGTTACATAGATCTCCTGGAGTATTCTTTGATTATGACAAAGAACTACGATTATATTCAGCTAAGATTGTGCCTTATCGGGGTGTTTGGGTAGAGTTTGAAATAAGTGCTAATAATGTTATGTATCTTCGTCTTGCTCGAAAAAAGAAGGTATTAGCTAGTTTAATTTTAAGAGCATTAGGTTATGAAACAAATGAAGAGATTATCTCTTTATTTTATCAAAGCAAGAAAGTTTCTTTAAAAGAAGAAATAAACTTAACCTCAGTTCGCTTGGCCGAAAATATTATAGATAAAAAAGCAGAAAAAATATTAGCTTTTACCGGACAAAAATTAGATAAAAAGGCTTTAGAGATTATTAAAGATAGTGGTATAGAAGAGATCTCTATTATTGATTTAGACAAAATAGGTAGTTCGCTTCTTGGTGCTTTAGAGAGAGATGAAACAAAGAATAAAGAAGAAGCCTCAATTAAAATTTATAACTTAATAAGAACAGGAGAGGCATCAGTGGCTACAGAAAATGCCCAATTATCTTTTAATAGACTGTTCTTTGATCCAGATAGATATAATTTAGGAAAAGTAGGAAGGTATAAGACTAATCAAAGACTAAATTTAGATATTCCGGTAGAGACTACTGTCTTAACTAAAGAAGATATCATAGAAACTATCAGAGGTTTAATGAAACTTTCTGCCGAACAAGCAGAAGGTGATGATATTGATCATTTAGGCAATAGAAGAGTTAGGTCTATTGGAGAGTTATTAGAGAATCAGCTTCGAGTAGGATTTGCCCGATTAGAAAGAGGAGTAAGAGAGAGAATGACTATTCAGGATGTAGAGACTATGACTCCTCAATCAGTAATAAGTATTAAACCTATTTCTGCGTCTATCAATGAATTTTTTGGATCTAGTCAGTTATCCCAGTTCATGGACCAAACTAATCCTTTAGCTGGCCTTACTCATAAAAGACGTTTAAGTGCATTAGGTCAAGGAGGTCTAAGTAAAGAAAGAGCTGGTTTTGAAGTAAGAGATGTCCATTATACTCATTATGGTCGAATTTGTCCCATTGAAACTCCTGAGGGGCCTAACATTGGTTTAATTGTTTCTTTGGCTACTTATGCCAAAACAAATGAATATGGTTTTATTGAATCTCCTTATCGAGTAGTTAAAAATGGAAGAATCCTAAATGAAATTAAATATCTTTTTGCTACCGAGGAAGACAAGTATTATATTGCTACTACCGGTATCAAGATTGATAAAGATGGTTATTTAATAGATGAACAAATTCCAGTGAGACATCAAGGAGAGTTTTCTATCATTCCAAGAGAAAAGGTAGATTTTATAGATGTTTCTTTTAGGCAATTAGTAAGTATAGCTACTAATTTAATTCCTTTTTTAGAACATAACGATGCTAATAGAGCTTTAATGGGATCTAATATGCAAAGGCAAGCTGTTTCTTTGCTTTATCCTGAAGTTCCTTGTGTGGCTACAGGCATAGAAGAAAAAATAGCCAAAGATTCAGGTGCTTGTGTAGTAAGCGAAGTTTCTGGAATGGTAACTAAGGTTTCTGGAAACAAGATAGAGATCACGGATGATAAAGGGGAGGCTTTTGGTTATGAGCTTTTTAAATATAAAAGATCTAATCAGACTACTTGTATTAATCAACATCCTTTGGTAAAAGCAGGAGAAAGGGTGGAAAAAGGAGATATTATTGGGGATGGGATGTCTACTAAATATGGACAACTTTCTTTAGGAAAAAATCTTTTAGTAGCTTTCATGTCATGGGGAGGATATAATTTTGAAGATGCTATTTTAATAAGTGAAAGACTATTAAAAGATGATGTTTATACTTCTATTCATATTGAAAAATTTGAGGTGGAAGCAAGAGATACTCAGTTAGGGCCGGAGTCCATAACTCGGGATATTCCTAACTTAGGAGAAGGAGCGTTAGCTAATTTAGATAAGGATGGAATAATAAAGATTGGGACAAAAGTAAAGCCAGGAAGTATTTTAGCAGGAAAAGTAACTCCAAAAGGAGAGGCTGGGCTTTCTCCTGAATATAAACTTCTTTATTCTATTTTTGGAGAAAAAGCAAGAGAAGTAAGAGATACTTCTTTGCGGGTGCCTTACGGTATCGAAGGTACGGTTATAGACGTAAAAGTTTTTTCTCAACGTAAGGGAGATGATTTATCTCCAGGAGTAGAAAAGTTAGTTAAAGTATATGTAGCCATGAAAAGAAAGATTACGGTTGGGGATAAAATGGCTGGTCGACATGGCAATAAAGGAGTGATTTCTAAAATATTACCTATAGAAGACATGCCTTTTTTAAAAGATGGAACTCCGGTAGATATTGTCTTAAATTCTCTTTCTGTGCCTTCGCGAATGAATTTAGGACAAGTTTTAGAAACTCATTTAGGATGGGCAGCTCATGTTTTAGGAATTCAAGCAATTACCCCGGTGTTTTACGGGGCTTCCGAAGATGATATCAAGGAGTACTTGAAAAAGGCTAACTTGCCTGAAAATGGAAAGGTTGAATTATACGATGGAAGAACCGGAGAGCCATTTGATCAAAAAGTTACAGTGGGTTATATTTACATAATGAAATTAGCTCATTTAGCGGAAGATAAAATTCATGCTCGTTCTACTGGTCCGTATTCTTTAGTTACTCAACAACCTTTAGGGGGCAAGGCTCAATTTGGCGGACAAAGATTAGGAGAAATGGAAGTATGGGCTTTAGAGGCATATGGGGCAGCTTATTGCTTGCAGGAGTTATTAACTGTAAAATCTGATGATATTACTGGAAGAGCCAAAGCTTATGAAGCTATTGTCAAAGGAGAAATTTCTAAAAAATCTGGGATACCAGAGTCGTTTAATGTCTTAGTCCATGAACTTCAGGGGTTGGCTTTAAATGTTCAAGTAGTTAATGAAAATGGAAGTTTAATGGATGTAAATAAATTAACTAAAGAAGAATTTGTGAATAAGAATTTAATGGCTGCTCAAAAACTGTTAGGGAAAAAGTAAAGAATATTGGAGGAAATTTTGATAAGTAACGATACTATAGAGCAAGAAAGTATTTTACCACCAGAAAATACCTTTCAGAAAGGAATTGAGGAAGTAAATATCGAAAAAGCACTCGATATAGAAAATGAGGCAGAGTTTGAAAAGTTTATAGGTATCAGCCTCAAAGTAGCTTCTCCTAAAGATATTCTTTCTTGGTCTTATGGTGAAGTAAAAAAACCAGAAACTATAAATTATAGGACCTTTAGACCAGAACGAGGAGGTCTTTTTTGTGAAAAGATTTTTGGTCCTACTCGGGATTGGGAATGTTTTTGTGGAAAGTTTAAGAGTATTAGATATAAAGGGGTGATTTGCGATCGCTGTGGAGTAGAAGTGACTCGAAGTGATGTGCGAAGAAGGAGATTGGGTCATATAAGCTTAGTAGCTCCGGTGGCTCATATTTGGTTTGTAAAAAGAGTCCCCAGCCAAATGGCTCTGCTTTTAAACATCTCGGTAAAAGACTTAGAAAGAGTTATTTATTTCGAAGTGTATATAGTGATCGATCCAGGCAAGACTAATCTTAAAAAGATGCAACTTTTGACCAGAGAAGAATATTATGAGGCTAAAAAATTACATAAATCTTCTTTTGTCTGCGATAGTGGAGCTCAAGCAATTAAGGAACTTCTAAGAAGTATAAATCTACCTCAGATGGCTAAAGAGTTAAAAGAAGAAACAAGAGAAGAGGTTTCTTTGCAGAAAAAGAAAAAACTCATTAAAAAACTAGGGGTAGTTGAAGCATTTATAAGTTCAGAAAATAAACCCGAATGGATGATTTTAGAAGTTCTTCCTGTAATTCCTCCAGAACTTCGACCTATGGTTCAATTAGATGGAGGACGTTTTGCTACCTCTGATTTAAATGATTTATATCGAAGGGTAATTAATCGTAATAATCGATTAGGTCGGCTGATGGAGCTAAAAGCACCAGAAATAATTATTAAAAATGAAAAAAGAATGCTTCAAGAATCAGTGGATGCTTTATTTGATAATGGTCGTAGAGGGAAAGCAGTTAAAGGAGCCGGGAGTCGTCCCTTAAAGTCACTTTCAGATATTTTAAGAGGTAAGCAAGGAAGATTTCGCCAAAATCTTTTGGGAAAAAGAGTGGACTATTCTGGCCGTTCTGTAATTGTAGTAGGGCCTGAATTAAAATTTCATCAGTGTGGATTGCCTAAAAAGATGGCTTTAGAACTTTTTAAACCTTTTATTATCGAGAGATTAGTAAGTAATAAAGTTGTCCATAATATCAAAAGTGCAAAAAAGATAGTTGAAGAAAGCGATCCTGAAGTATGGAAAATCTTAGAAGATGTGGTTGGGGAGTGCTATGTTTTACTAAATCGGGCACCTACCTTACATCGAGCTGGTATTGAAGCTTTTGAACCTGTTTTAATAGAAGGTGAAGCGATCAAGATTCATCCTTTAGTTTGTGCGGCATTTAATGCTGACTTTGATGGAGATCAGATGGCGGTTCATGTCCCTTTATCTATGGAAGCTCAATTAGAAGCAAAGTTATTAATGCTCTCCCCTTTTAGTATTTTATCTCCAGCCAATGGGAGACCTTTAGCTACTCCTTCTCAGGATATGGTTTTAGGATGTTACTATCTTACTAAGAAGATCGAAACTAATAAAGACTTAAAATATTTTGTGGATGAAAATGAAGTTTTATTGGCTTACGACTTTAAAGATATCACTTTACATGAATCAATTAAAGTCAGAATTAAAGATAAATTAACAGAGACTACCCCTGGAAGGTTAATTTTTAATAGCATCTTGCCAGAAGGAATGGAATATGTAGAAAAAGAGATAACAAAAAAAGAATTAGAAAAGATTGTTTCTGAGTGCTATCAAAGATTTGGGATAGAAGTTACGGTAGAACTTCTAGATAATCTTAAAGATTTAGGTTTTAAATTTATAAATAAATCAGGTTCTTCTATTGGTATTGATGATATAAAGGTTCCTAAAGCTAAAGAAGCTTTATTAGAAGCCAGTAAGAGAGAAGTAGAGGAAGTTATAAAAGAATATCAAAATGGAGTTATTACCAGTGAAGAAAGATATAATAAAGTCGTTGATTTGTGGACTCGGGTGGGAGAAGAAGTAGCTGATAGTATGTATAAAGAATTAGAAAAGGATCAAGGTGGATTTAACCCTGTTTATATGATGATTGCTTCAGGGGCACGAGGCAGTAAGCAACAAGTACGACAGTTAGCTGGCATGAGAGGTCTGATGGCTAAACCTTCGGGTGAAATTATTGAACTACCCATTACTTCTAACTTTAGAGAAGGGTTGGATGTGTTAGAATATTTTATTTCTACTCATGGTGCTCGAAAGGGATTAGCTGATACTGCGCTTAAAACGGCTGATGCTGGATACTTAACTCGTCGTTTGGTAGATGTAGCCCAAGATGCAATTATCACTGAAGAAGATTGTGGTACTATTAATGGGATTTTTGTTGCCGCCATTAAAGAAGGAGACGAAGTTATTGAATCTCTCTCAGATCGGATTTTAGGGAGAATTGCTTTGGAAGATATTGTAGATCCTATGAGTGGAGAGGTATTAATTAAATCAGGAGAAGAAATTAATGAAGAGATTGTTAAAGCCATAGGAGAAGCTGAAATAGAAAAAGTGCTTATTCGAACCTTATTAACTTGTGAATCAGAAAGAGGGGCATGTGCTAAATGTTACGGTCGAAATTTAGCTACCGGAAAGCTAATAAATATTGGAGAAGCGGTAGGAGTTATAGCTGCTCAAAGTATAGGGGAACCTGGAACTCAGCTTACCATGCGGACTTTTCATATTGGAGGAACAGCTTATAGAAAAGCAGAAGAAAAAGAGATAAAATTAAATTATGGAGTGGAAGTTGTTGATTTGCCAAAATATATTATAAAAATTAGCGAAGGAAGATTTATTGTTTCAAGGGAAGGCAATTTAACTATCAGAAAGGTATTAAAAGAATATCTTCTTCCTTCTAATGCTGAGTTAAAAGTATTTGATGGGCTTTGGGTAAACAAAGGAGATATACTTTATGAGTTAAATGGAAGAATTATTAATTCTGAAATAAATGGGATGGTGCGTTTTAGCGAAGAAGGAAAGATGTTTATTATGGCTAAAGATCGCCTGATTACTCTTAAAGCGGGAGTTTCTTTATTTGTAAATAAAAGTAGTTTTGTTAAGGCAGGTACAGTAATTGCTGAATTTGATCCTTATAATGAACCTATCTTAACTGAATATAGCGGTAAAGTAGTATATCGAGATATAACCAAGGAAAGGACTATTAGAGAAGAGTTAGACGAAAATACGGGATTATTTAAAAAAGTAGTTATTAAAGACCGAGAAGGAGAGCTTCAACCTAATATATTAATTGAAGGAGACGATGGAAAAGAAGTGGCGGTATACTTAATGCCCCATGGAGCTCAGATCATCGCTAGTGAAGGAGATAGGATTTTAGCAGGAGAAACTTTAGCTAAGTTTCCTCAAGAACTTAGTCGGACAAAAGATATTACGGGAGGCCTTCCTCGAATAGCTGAGTTATTTGAAGCCAGACATCCTAAAGAAGCGGCGATAGTTTCTGAGATTGACGGTGTAGTAGAATTTAGAGAAATTAGTAGAGGATGTAGAAACATCGGGGTAGTTAGCGAAACAGGGACAGAAAGAGTTTATTCTATTCCTCTGGGTAAACACCTAAGAGTACATAATGGAGATTTTATCTCAGCAGGAGAAGCATTTATTGATGGTCCGATCGATTCTCATGATATTTTAAGAATTAAAGGAGAAAAGAGCTTACAAGAATATTTAGTCAATGAAGTTCAAGAGATTTACCGTTTACAAGGAGTCGATATTAATGACAAGCATATTGAGATAATAATAAGACAGATGTTAGGAAAAGTAGAGATAACTGATTCTGGAGATACTGATTTCTTAACCGGAGAACAAGTAAGTAAGGTAACTTTTAAGAAGATTAATAAGGAATGCATAGAAAAAGAGTTAAGACCGGCTCAAGGTAAGGCAATTTTATTAGGAGTTACTAAAGCTTCTTTAGCTACAGAAAGTTTTATTTCAGCAGCTTCTTTCCAGGAAACCACTAAAATTTTAACAGAATCGGCAATAAAGGGAAAGATAGATTATTTAAAAGGATTAAAAGAGAATGTGATTATTGGAAGTTTAGTTCCTGTTGGGACTGGATTTATAAGAGATAAAAATGTAAAGATTATCATAAAGAAAGAAGAGTCTAAGGAAGAAGAATCTAATATATCCTCAAGTAAAATAGATTTGTGAAAAAATATTACTTGAAATCCCAGATTAAATTTTTGCAAACTAATTTTGCTTGGGTAGCTTGGGTACAAAGGCTAACTAAATTTAAGTGTTGATATTTTTATCTTTTGGCATAAAAAATGTCTTGACAAAATGTTTAAGTAATGTTAAATTTTACCTTTCTTAAGGGATATAAGGGATAACTTTAAAAATTATAAAGTTATGATCAGGAGGGTTAATAAAGGGCAGAAAACCAGTTACTTTAAGTAAAAGTATAGGGTTTCAAAAGCAGCTTTAAGCTGTTTTTTTGTTTCTTATGAAGAAAGTTTCTTATTAGGGAAAGATTGATCGATACATTGATCGATACTTGAATGTTTACAAAGTTAAGGAGAGGTAATGCCTACTATCAACCAGTTAGTTAAAAGAGGAAGGAAGTCGTTAAAGAAGAAGAGAGAATCTTTAGCTTTAGCTGGTTCCCCTCAAAGAAAAGGAGTTTGCACCAGGGTTTATACAAGTACCCCTAAAAAACCTAATTCTGCTCTAAGAAAAGTAGCCAGGGTTAGATTAACTAGCGGCTTTGAAGCTACAGCTTATATTCCTGGAATTGGTCATAATTTGCAAGAACATTCAGTGGTTTTAATCAGAGGAGGAAGAGTAAAGGATTTACCAGGAGTACGTTATCATGTAATTAGAGGAGTTTTAGATACCTTGGGAGTAGCAAATCGTAAAAAAGCTCGTTCTAAGTATGGTGCCAAGCGACCAAAGATAGAATCAAAAACAGGATTAAAATCAAAAACAGAATCAAAATCAAAAACAGAAAAAAAATAAGATAGTAGGAAAGAAGTTTTATGGCTAGAAAAAAGTTTGTTAAAAAAAGAGAGATTAAGGTAGATTTAGTCTATAGTAGTATTTTAGCTGCTAGGTTTATCAATAATATTATGAAGTGCGGGAAAAAAAGTGTAGCTGAGAAAATATTTTATGATTCTTTAGAGATTATTCAAAAGAGAATAAAAAAACCAGGATTTGAGGTTTTTGAAAAAGCTATAGATAATGTAAAACCTTATTTAGCTGTAAAATCTCGTCGTGTCGGAGGAGCTACTTATCAAGTGCCAGTGGAAGTTCCAGAAGCTCGAAGAACTACTTTAGCTGGTAAATGGATAATAAATTTCGCTAGAACCTCTAAAGGAAAAAGCATGAAAGAACAATTAGCGAATGAATTAATTAATGCTTATAACGGTACGGGATTAGCTATCAAAAAGAGAGATGATACTCATAAGATGGCTGAAGCCAACAAAGCTTTTGCTCATTACCGTTGGTAATTTTATAGCAAAGGGGATGATAAAAAAGGTGGAATTTTCTTTCTTTTAAAAAGAAGATCCAGATGTTAAAAAGATGTCGTTAAAAAATATTCGTAATATAGGAATTATAGCTCATATTGATGCTGGTAAGACTACCACTACTGAACGGATCTTATTTTATACCGGTAAAGTTTATAAGATTGGAGAAGTTGATGAAGGTAGCACTACCATGGATTGGATGGAGCAAGAACAAGAGCGAGGAATTACCATTACTTCTGCAGCTACTACTTGCTTTTGGAGAGAATGCCAAATAAATATAATAGATACTCCTGGTCATGTAGATTTTACGGCTGAAGTAGAAAGGTCTTTAAGGGTATTAGATGGAGCAATAGCTCTTTTTTGCTCCGTAGGAAGAGTAGAGCCTCAATCCGAAACGGTTTGGTATCAAGCAGATAAATATAAAGTTCCTAGGATTGCCTTTATAAATAAGATGGATAAAGTAGGAGCAGATTTTAAAGGAACGGTAGATATGATTTGTCAAAGGTTAGGAACAAATGCGGTTCCTATTCAAATTCCTTTAGGTAAAGAGGAAAACTTCAAAGGAATAATTAATTTAGTTAATATGAAAGCACGAGTTTGGGAAGATGAAGAAAAAGGAATTAGATTTAAAGATATAGAAATTCCTTTAGAATTTTTAGAAGAAGCTACTCTTTTTAGAGGAAAATTGATAGAAAATTTAGCGGAATATGACGAATTAATTATGAAGAAGTATATTGACAATGAAGAAGTAAAAGAAGAAGAGTTGGGTTTAGTTTTACGTCAAGCCACCATAAGTAATTATTTAGTTCCAGTTCTTTGTGGAGCTTCCTTCAGAAATAAAGGAGTTCAATCTTTAATAGATGCGGCAGTGGATTACTTACCTTCTCCGAAAGATATTTCTACGGTAGAAGGAACTCTTTTAACTACAGGGGAAAAAGTAGTTTGCAAAAATACAATTGATGAACCTCTGGCTGCTTTAATTTTTAAGATTGTAAGTGATAAATTTATAGATAATTTAGCTTATGCCAGAGTGTATTCCGGAACAATAAAGGCAGGAAGTTATGTTTATAATTCTACCAAAGGAAAGAAGAATCGTATTGGTAGAATATTACGAATGCATGCTAATAAAAGAGAAGACTACAAAGAAGTAAGGGCGGGAGATATTGGAGCAATTATTGGACTTGAAAATGTGACTACAGGAGATACCTTATGTAGCGAAGAATATCCTGTTGTTTTAGAGGCTATTAAATTTCCTCAGCCAGTAATTTCATTAGCCATAGAGCCTAAGACCAAAGAAGATCAAGAAAAATTATCTTTAGTCTTAAATAAGCTTTCTATAGAAGACCCAACCTTTAAATATCACGCCGATAGCGAAACAGGACAAACTATAATTTCTGGAATGGGTGAGCTTCACTTAGAAATTATTACCGATCGGATGACTCGTGAGTTTAATGTAGGAGTAACTGTTGGAAAACCCCAAGTTTCTTATAGAGAAACTATTAAAAAGGAAGCCAAAGGTGAAGGAAAATACATAAAACAAAGTGGGGGACGAGGTCAATACGGGCATATTATTATCAAGGTAGAGCCTTTCTTAGAAGGTCAAAAGTCAGAAAGTCAAGAAATAGAAATAGAGAGTAAAATAGTAGGGGGGGCTGTACCGAAAGAATATATTCAAGCCATAAAAAAAGGGATTGTAGAATCTACAGAACATGGAGTTTTGGCTGGCTACCCTTTAATAGGCATTAAAGTAACTTTATTAGATGGTTCTTACCATGAGGTTGACTCTTCAGAGTTAGCCTTTAAAATAGCTAGTTCTATGGCTTTAAAAGAAGCAGTCTTAAAAGGAGAGTTGATTCTGTTAGAACCATTAATGAAATTAGAGATTATTACACCAAAAGAGTATATGGGAGATGTTATAGCCGATATTAGCTCTAAAAGAGGAAGTATCTTAGAGATTATTAGCAAAAGAGATAGGCAAGTAATAAATACTACAGCTCCTTTAGCTGAGATGTTTGGATACGCTACCACTTTACGTTCTTTAACTCAAGGTAGAGGAACTTATAATATGGAGTTTTTTAAGTTTTCAGAAGTACCTAAAAATATTATGGAGAATGTTTTAAAAGGAGGTAAGTAATACTTAGATCGCAAAGATAGAGTAGTTATTAACAAAAACTAGACCCAAGAAATAATACTGAATAATAAAAGATAAATTTGTTGGCACTTAAATTAATTTGCCCTAGGTCAAGTTTTTATTAATAGGTGTTCTAATATAAATTTGTTAATAAGAGTAATTTAATATTTTTTTTGGAGGTAATCCTTATGGCTAAGAAAAAATTTGAAAGAACTAAACCCCATCTTAATGTGGGAACAATTGGACATATCGATCATGGTAAAACTACCCTCACTTCTACCATCACTAATATC
>Ga0180009_10001739_pt1 | contig 26256 bp, 24 predicted proteins | sample OS_PC_MetaG_FD_123537 | JGI IMG/M metagenome (GOLD analysis project Ga0180009, IMG submission 123537) | Groundwater microbial communities from the Aspo Hard Rock Laboratory (HRL) deep subsurface site, Sweden - OS_PC_MetaG | ecosystem: Environmental > Aquatic > Deep subsurface > Groundwater... | reverse complement strand
GGAGGACCGTTTATGCCATCAATCACATTAAACCTGTACTTGCATAAGCGTTTTGTTTCGGGTAGATTATTATATGAGGCAACGATACCTGTTTCGAGTAGATTTTTGATGAGGCAATGCGTCGCCTTGACAGAAAGGCCGGTTGCGGTTATAATAAAAATAATTGAGCCCGTGGCCCCCAAGGGGGTTCTACAGGGAAAAAGTGAAATGATGTAAAGCCCCCGGGCCGCATCCCGCCACCGAGTCAAAACTCGATCCGGATTGCCATTCCTTCATGATTCGCTGCCAGGGCGGGTTCAAAATAAAAATTAGGAAATGTGATGAACATCCATGAAAAAGATACGTCCGCCAGGCAGTCCAAACGGCCGTTAAAAAACAACCAACCGGACTGCAGGCAACCCCAATCCCGCCCGTCAGAGACCGCCGGCGTATTTTCAACGCTGCTTCCGGAACTCAAGCGCTCGGTGGCCGAAGAGGGTTACACCACGCCGACCCCCATCCAGACCCAGGCCATCCCTTATTTACTTGCAGGCCGCGACCTGATCGGCTGCGCCCAGACCGGCACGGGTAAAACCGCGGCTTTCATCCTGCCTATTTTGCAGTATCTGACCTTGAATAAACGGCAGCCGGCGCGCGGCCGCTCACGCGTCCTGATCCTGACACCGACCCGGGAACTGGCGGCCCAGATCAATGAAAGCGCCTCCACTTACGGCCGCCATCTGCGTTTCAGCCATGCCGTCATTTTCGGAGGTGTCAGCCAGCTCCCCCAGGTCAAGGCTTTGAGCCGCGGGCTCGACATCCTGGTGGCGACCCCGGGGCGGCTGCTCGATCTCATGCAGCAGGGCCATATCAGCCTGGACGCGATCGAAATTTTCGTTTTGGACGAAGCCGACCGCATGCTCGACATGGGTTTTTTCCCGGACATCAAAAAAGTCATTGCCAAGCTGCCGCGCCAACGCCAGTCGCTGTTTTTCTCAGCCACCATGGAACCCGAGGTGGTGGCCCTGGCCCGCACCCTGGTCCATGACGCCGTGCACGTGACCATCGCCCATGAAGCGCCGGCCGTCGAACGCATCGTGCAGCGGGTGATGTTCGTTGACAAAAACAACAAGGACGCCCTGTTGACCAGACTGCTGGACGACTCGCGCTGGGACCGCGTCATCGTTTTCACCCAGATGAAGCACATGGCCAACAAGGTGGTAAAAAAACTCAGCGGCGCCGGCATCACGACTGCCGCCATCCACGGCAACAAGAGCCAGGGTGCGCGCACCGAGGCGCTGGCCAGCTTCAAGAACGGCCGCATCCGCGTACTGGTCGCCACCGATATCGCCGCCCGCGGGCTGGACGTGGACGGCATTTCCCATGTCATTAACTATGACCTGCCCGTGGAGCCCGAAGTATACATCCACCGCATCGGCCGCACGGCCCGGGCCGGGGCCGGCGGCGATGCCGTTTCGTTCTGCTCTGCCAGTGAACGCGATTTTCTGCGCAGCATCGAGAAGCTGATCCGCATCGGGGTTTCGGTCGATACCACCCACAACTACCATTCCGAAGCCGCCTGCCGGGCGACCGGTGCCGATGCCAGGCCGGCTGCCAAGACGCCACGGGGCGGGAACGGTGGCAACGGCAACCATAATCGTCGCAGCAACCCGCGGCCGTCCTCCGGCCCTTCGCGCCCCTCTTATTTCAAACAGGGAAGGGGAATGTACCGCTGAGCGATTTTTTTAATATTCGCTTTTCCCGGGCAAATGCCATGGCCATTGCTTTCCGATCCATAAAAACTGTCCTGCCCAACTCATGGGATAACGAATTTTCAAAAAGATGGTGCTACCGGCCCCGGGTCAGCAGCGGTCATTGTTTATTTTTGGCCGCACTGCTATAAATCGGGCATGGCCAAAAAACTCGCTTATGAACGCTACCTCTGGTTCCACGAACGCTTGCGCGGCAAAAAATACCCCAAGCTCGGCGACCTGGCCGGGCGTTTCGAGATCTCGCGCCGCCAGGCGGCCCGCGAGATTGAATTCATGCGCCTTTTCCTCGAAGCGCCGATCGAATATTCAAGCGAGCACAGCGGTTATTATTACAGCAGCGACAATTTCGAATTCCCCGGCCTTTGGGTGACGGAAGAGGAGATCGTCTCGCTAATCGTCTCCCGGCGCCTGGCCGCGGCCATGCCCGACCGCAACCTGAAGAAAAAGCTCGACTCGTTTTTAGAAAAAATCGGCCAAAACATCGACCTGGACCTGCCGCGGCTCGAAAGCAGGATCTCCCTGAAAAACGTCAGGTACTGCCGGGTCGAAGCCGCGATATTTTCCGCCGTGCTGCTGGCCCTGAGCCAGGAGCGGCAGTTGGCCATCACCTATTCATCCGGCTATACGGACGAGACCACGCAAAGGACGGTCGATCCCCTGCACCTGCTGCTTTACATGGGTAACTGGCACCTCATCGCCTACTGCCGCCAGCGCCAGGGGATACGCGATTTTCTGCTGTCCAGGATGCACGGGGCCGAAGTACTCGCTGAAAAAGCGGAAAACCAAGCGGCCGCGCGGGAAATAAAGGAGAAGATCGAAACGCGTTACGGCATATTTTTCGACGGCCCTGCCACCCAGGTGGTTCTGCGCTTCCATTCCGGCAGCGCCCGCACGGTCCGCGACCAGGTCTGGTTTCCCGGTCAGGTGAGCGAGACCCAGGGGGACGGCAGCCTGGTTTTGAAATTCCCGGTGGCCGATTTCCGCGAGATCATCCGCGACCTCCTGCCCTTCGCTGCCGACGTCGAGGTGCTGGAACCCCCGGAACTGCGGCAACTGATCTCCGGGACCATCGCCCGCATGGCGGGAATGTACCGAAAAAAATAGTTGCCCCGCTCAGCGCGGGTCGCGTACGCTCCCGGCCTCAAGGGGTAGGGAGCCTGCATGGATCGGGATATTGGGCGGCAGCGGGCTTGCCTGCGGCCGCAGGATCGGGGTGAAAACCAAAGAACAATATGCTTGAAATTCAACGATCTTTTCCTTTGGCAGCGGCGCCAGGCTCGGAGACTGCAGGCGCAGCGGGTTGAGGTAGCGCCCGTTCTTGAGCAGGCCGTAGTGCAGGTGCGGCCCGGTGGAAAGGCCGGTGCTGCCAACCGTACCGATCACCTGCCCCTGCTCGACCCGCAGCCCCACCCGCAAACCGCCGGCGAAACGATTGAGGTGGTAGTAATGGCTGGCGAAGCCGTTGGCATGGCGGATGGTCACGTAATTGCCCCGGCCGCCGTCGCGGCCGCGCCCGCTCACCACTCCCGAAGCCGTGGCCCGTACTGGCGTGCCGAACGGGGCGCCGAAATCGGTGCCGTTGTGGCGCGCCGAATACCCCAGGAGCGGATGGCGGCGCATGCCGTAGCGTGAAGTGACGCGGACGAACGGCAGCGGGCAGCGCAAGAACATACGCCGGATGGAACGGCCGTCAGGATGGTAATAACCCATGCCGCCGTCGGGAGACGGATAACGCACGACGCGGATGCTCTTGCCGTTGTTGAGCAGTTCTGCCGCCAGGATGTCGCCGTAAGCGGCCAGATTGCCGTCGAGATATTTTTTCTCCAGCACCGCGGCCAGGGTGTCACCGGGTTGGATGTCGCGGTTGAAATCGACATCGTATTCGAACATTCGTGAAAGCGGCTCGAACAACTCCATCATTTCGCCGCTGGCTAGGGTTGCCTCGTACAAGGAATTTTCTATCCTGATGCGCACAGTTTCACGGCGCACCTCGTAGGGCACGGCGGCGACGCGGCCGCGGAACCCCCCGCCATCCTGGCGTTCAGCCTCCAAAAAGGAGTCGCGGTCGATGGGATAGATCAGGTTGCGCAGCAGGCCTTTTTCGAAAAACAACGTCAGCACCTGGCCGCTGCGGATTTTGGCCAGGTCGTAAACCGGACGGACATCGGCGATCAGCCGCGCCGCTTCACGCCCATCCATGCCGCCCCGCTCCAGCACGCCGGCGCAGAAATCGCCGGGGTTGATATTCACCTGGACTTCCTGGGCTTCGGACAGGGTCAGGTCACGGAACGGGACCGGGACTTCGCTGACGGTTTTGCGGACAGAGAAATAGCGCCCGGCCAGGACGGCGGTCAGCAGGAGAAACGGAACGATCAAAAGGACGATGCGCCGGGTACGGAGCAGCGAAGATCTCGGTCGAGCCATCATGCTGCCATTGTACCCCAATCCGCTCGACAAGGCAACAGCTCTTATTAAAATGCAGGGCGAGCTGTTTTGCTGCATTCCGTTTCGACGAGATCATTTGCTAAACGGAGGAGATGGGATGAGCTCCCTGACCATGATTCAAAAGAGGTTCGAAGTTCGAAGTTCGATGTTCGATGTTCGATGTTGAAGAGCCATAGAAGAAAGTTGTCAATCATTCCTGATTCTTACCAATCACGAATCACGAATTACGAATCACGAATTACGAATCACGAATCACGACAGATCGTTTGAGTTGCTGGGAGGAGGTGGGATGAGCTCCCATTCAGCTGATACTATAAATATATTCCTCTTCAATAACTTCGATTCGCTCTTCCTTCACACGTAATTTTGTATATTTTATTTTATCAATGGGTGTATATTTCCCGTTCTGGGTTTCTTCAAGAAAAGTAATTAACGCTTTTCTTTCGATTTCCCTTTCGTTTGTTTTTTCGATATTTTTTTTATTTTTCATTTAGCACCTCAATTATAGCACAACCGTTGATGGCCTCTTACTCGATTTTTATGCGTCCTGCTATTCCGAGATCTTCGAGTATTTGCTTGAGATCATTTTCAAAGCCGGATGCAAGTTGTGAATCAATGGTTACGGAAAATTCAATCCCTATTTTCAGATCGGAGCCATTCCTGAGCTTTGGCAACACTTTTGTTCCCAATCGATTCCAAATCTCTGGAGGCACGTCTCCTGCAATATGAAACGTCCTTGTTTTTGCGCCAGCTGGAGACACTGCTTCAGTTTCTTGTCCCTGTTGAGTAGGAATATCTTGTGGTGGAACGGGGCTTAACACCGGGCCAACCGTCGGAATCACTTTACAAGGTGCTTGACGTCCTTGTCTGAATCACAGTCGGGCTTCCTGGTTCAATTTCCCCAATGACACCATTTAGATGTCACTGAAAAGGGTCATCTCGGCAATTTCCTGTGCTTTTCAGTATAATATTCAAGTATGAATTCTTCCATGATTTATTCTCATTTAAAAAAAACATTTTCATTATGCCAATTCAAATATTCAGATTTAGGCCAAGAGTCCGTATTTTGCGGCAATCGTAATTTGTTTCCATGTAATGCATAATAATCTCTGCCGTTTTCAAATTCTTCTCGGATCCGTCGACTTACTTCCAGGTGATATTCTGGCGTGAAAGTTATATAGCCCTTGTCCAGAAGTTTGTGTAGATCGGAGCGCAGCAAAATACCATTGCCGACATCATGCGGTCCCCTTAAGTTGTAAGGCTTGATGTGGGCTGCTTCCAAGACTGGGAGAGTGCGTTCCTGGGTGACAGCGCAGCGGCGGTTATAGACATCGGTGATTATGACCCGGAAACTGCCCTGGCCGAGCCTTGGCGTTATAGTTGTTGGCTGGCCATAACGCTGGCTTTCATCATTTTGAGTTTGTTGATCAAGGAAAAAGTGCTGCCCCTGCAACCGGATGCGGACATCATCCCACAGTTTTTTTCCTATTTCAGTATCCATGCTGTAGGTCTTTCCCTGGACGATATTTGGCTTCCAATCCACCGGAACAGGTATCCATTCGTTTTCGGCAAAGAAAAATGGTTGTTCCAATAAAATGCAACCTATTGAATAATCATTACTCTGTGAGGAACTTTGTTTGCGATAAAACTCAATTTTGCGGCGCATTTCTGTTATAGAATCAACTCCGTTTTTTTCGGCGAACGAATCCCATGCCAGACTAAGTGGTAAAATGTTGCTGTAGGCGAAAAAGCCACCACCGACAATATAATTACGAGGAGCGTGGAGCTTAAACAGAAATAATTCGCCTTTTTTTAGGGTATTGAATTGCCGATTTCCTCCTGGCTGCCAAAAGTTGACTTCATCAATATTGGGAATGGAGATAAGCTTCTTATACCAACTAAAATCGGTGACTCCTACATAAATATTCATAAATAATCACGCTGACAAGAATCGTTTATATCTTCTATCCAGCTTATCTTTATCCGGATAATCCAATTTATGTCTGGGCAAAATTATTTTGTTTCCTTCCATAGCTTGCAAACCATATTTCAGCAATGATAACCTCCCTAAAGTCTTCATCCCAATGGCCCCTTTGTGGCCCCTTTCGTCATGGGGGATAGAATGTCCCGTTTGTCGGGTTTATGTCGGGTTATTCGTTTCAAATTGTCACTTCTTGTGGAATGGTGATTGGTCATACAGTTTCTTCATCTGCTCGTTCATGGCATTAGCATCGTTTAATTGATGTTCTTTCAATAGCATCCTATTAAATTACCCATAGTACCTTAATACACTCAATAATACACTCAATAAGGTGTAGTACACTCAATCACCTACATAACGCCAACGGGCCCCTTTCCCCTTGCCGGAACAGGTAACCTTACCTTTCTCTTTAAGACCAAAGAGTAAAACCCTGATCCAGTCACGACCGACACCCGGGCACTCTCTCTCGATATCCACGAGCCGAAATTCGGCGGCTTGTTTCTTGATGGCCTGGAGCACCAATTTCGACTTCTCGCCCTTCGCCGAAGCGACATCCCCGGCCCTCTCTGCGAACCTGTCGTAAGCCTTCTTGATGATATACAGTAAAAAGCCGATGTAAGGCCAGGGATCGTGCTTGCCCTCATGCCAGCCTTGGGAACTCTGCTGCAAAGTTTCGTAGTATCGTTCCTTGTTTTCCTCGATCAATTGTTCCAGGCTGATGTAGCGACCGACCTCAATGCCTACATGGTAGCAGGTCAGCAATAGCAGAAGCCGGGACACGCGCCCGTTACCGTCACGAAATGGATGGATGCACAAAAAATCAAGATTCAGGGCAGCCAAGGCGATGAGCGGCGCGATGCGCTGGTCGCGGTATTCGTTGTCCCAAATGCGCATGGATTCATGGATGAAAGCGGGTGTCTTTTCCGGCGCCACGCTACGAAACCGCACCCGCTGGCTACCGTCCGGAAACTTTTCGATGATGTCCACCGGCTGATCCTTGTATTTGCCCGCGTCCCATATCTCCCCACGACTCAGCTCGTGCAAGCGCAGGATCGTTGCTTCGGAAACCTGTAGTTTGGCCCCTTCCGTATGAATCAGGTTCAGGGCATCCCGATAACCGCTAACTTCCTGTTCGTTCCGGTCCCGCAGGGCCGGCCGGCCGAAGATCACGCTGCCCACACGCGCCTGATCAATCTCTATGCCCTCAATGCGATTCGACGATATGGCGCTTTCAGCCAATGCGTGTTCCCGCAGGACCTTCAGTCGCTGCGGGGCTTGACGGATAAACAACTCCTGCTTGCCCTTGGCCTCGCCGATATCGGAGAGATACCACGTCACTGACATGGGAATATTCTTTTCGATTCGCCCGGCTTCAATCTGCCGCAAAGTCATCATTTGATTTCATCTCCATCAACCGCCATTATACGATACATCCTTCTCGAATCGAATCACATGAATTTGGCATTGCGTTTCAGATTCTCTTCAGCAGATCAAAATCAGCAATTTCCATATGTTTTTTCATTCATTACCTGATTTCATAATATGGCTCGGCCCAAAAAATGTCAAATACTCATTTTGAAAATGGCGGTTTTACCCGCACAAGACCCTGTACAAACGCAACGATTCTTTTTTGGGACTTTGATTGGTGAGAGTAAGGGGAATGTCAGGAAACGCTTATCAGTAAAGGAATATGGCGGAGGAGGTGGGATGAGCTCCCTGACCACGATTCAAAAGACGTTCGATGTTCGAAGTTCGATGTTCGATGTTGAAAAGTCAAGGGCGAGACATTCAGATTAATCCTGATTTTCACTAATCACGAATCACGAATTACGAATCACGATAGATCAATTACGCTCTGGGAGGGGCAGGGGTGAGCTCACTTCGTTCGCAGATACATTCTCCGTGTTCGAAATGTAGGGAACGCACATGTGCGTTCCGTACCGAAGAAATGAATTAAAAAACGGAGGGGCAGGGATTCGAACCCTGGATGGGGGTTACCCCCCATAACGATTTTCGAGACCGTCCCGTTCAACCGCTCCGGCACCCCTCCGCGCCTGGAAAAAACCGGTCAGCAGTTCGGAAGCCTGCCCTGCGAGCAGTCCGGCTTCGACCGCGATCCGGTGGTTAAATACATGCTTCACATTGTCAAATACGCCACTGGAAAAGATCCCGTTCTTGGCATCGTCGGCGCCATAATATAATTTGGCGATCCTGGCCTGGACCATGGCGCCGTAGCACATCAAACAGGGCTCGAGTGTGACATACATCTCGGCGCCATTCAGCCGGTAGCTACCCGTTTTTTCCCCGGCCCGGCGCAGAGCCTCGATCTCGGCATGGGCGCTGGGATCGCAATTTGCGATCGGAGTGTTGCCGCCGCGGCCAATGACCCGGCCGTCGCGCACCAGCACCGCACCCACGGGCACCTCGCCGCGTTTTTCAGCGGCAACGGCCTGGGCCAGGGCTTTTTTCATAAAATGAACGACGCCTTTTTTCATGGTTTTTTTCAGCCAGAAAGTGAAAATAAAACGCACCTGGAGGGATTCGAACCCCCAACCCTTTGATCCGTAGTCAAAAGCTCTATCCATTAAGCTACAGGTGCATCAGGAACTTATATTACCATAAAAGGGCAGGAGTCCGCAAGAGCATAAAATCAACGATACTTCGTAATTCGTAATTCGTGATTCGTAATTCGTGATTCGTGATTAGAAAGAAAAGGAAAGATGAAACGTTGAAATGTTGAAACGAAAAACAATTTTCAAGAATATTGCAATTGCCTTACTCATTTAAACTCTGCAACGTTTCAACACTTCAACGCTTGTAAAACGCAGCCGGCTCATATAAAATGCTCAATTGCCTCAAATGGAAACGATCAAACGATTTTTCAGCGGATTCCTGAACCGGCACCAGGACAAGCTCTGGTGGTTTCACAGTTCCTACTCCCTGCTCCTGGGCGTTGGCGTGATGTGGCTGGGCACCAAAAATTTCGCCTACCTGCGCCTGGCTGTTTTCCACATCGCCTTTATCTGGCTGAGCAGCCTGGCCCTGCCTCTGCTGGCCCGCGCGCGGGCAAAGGCCTTCCGGGCCCGTCGATCAGGAACTGACGATCACTTGTTTTCGGCAGCCAGGGTCAGCTGGCACCAGAACACATAATGCTTGGGCCCGCGCTGGCTGGGCAGACCGCCACTGTCACGCTGGCCCATGCCTTCGGGATCGAGGTCCGGGGATTCGGGCAGGCCGCGGCCGCCGCCGTCCTCATAACCGCCGTGCTGCAGCAGCTGCCGGCGCATTTCCTTGGTGGACCCGCCCCAATCGAATCCCACTGTCACCGTCTTGCCCGGGGCAAGATTAAGCCCGTTGCCCGAACCCATGGGAATCCTGAATTCGAAAGCCAGCCGCCCGGATGCGGACATGGAAGTGAATTCCGGCAGGATCGACTGTTTGAAGATCAGGTCGGTCTGATCATTGTTGTCGCCGTCAACCGCATCAAACTGGTTGATGATGTAAGCGGGTTTGGCCAGCATTTCTTTTTTCTTTGCCTCGGTCAAGGGACCGCTTTTTTTCTCCATCACGGCGATCAGTTCGGCGGCGGCGAGCGTTTTTTTCTCAAAGCGCAGCCCCAGCTTCTTTTTCTTTTTGCCCTGGTCATTGAGCCAGATGGTAAATCCCGTCTGGGCCAGGGAACTCAAGTATTTCTGTTCCTTGAAAATGAAGATCAAGTGCAGATTGTCCGCATCATTGCAGAATGCGTAATCGACCTGTAGCGATTTTTCCGAATGGAACAACGGCGCCATCCAGTCGCCGATATCGCCATCGACCTGGATAGGCGTTTTCTGCCAGCGGCTTTCAACGGTCACGGTTTTGGCTGCCCCAATGACCGAAAAAATCCCAAGCAGCAGCCAGAAAACATATTTTTTTCTTGCCATTTTGACCTCCGCATGAAAAGTGATTGTAGCACAAAAACCACGGGCAGACCAATTCCGGCGGTTGACCGGCAATCGTTTTTTTGTTACCATTGAAACTCCATGAAAAAGAATTTTTCACTTGCCGTCTGCCTGCTGTTCGCAGTGCTGCGCCCTGTCTGGCCCCAGTTCGGCGGCCAGGAAACGGTGCAGACGCGGATCGTCGCCCGGGTTGCGCCGGCATCAGGAACCGTCGATTTCCGCTTCCAGGTCCCGGCCGGCTATCACATCACCGACCTGAAAAACAATTTTTTCGCCATCACACTAGAAAAAAATGATTTCGCCGCCATAGTCAAAACCATATTTCCGGCCGGCGTCCCTTTCGGAGACGAAAGTGTCTTCAAGGGAGAGTTCAGCGTCCGCGTCCTTCTGAAAAACCTGAAACCCATCAAAAATTCGCTCAAGCTTAATTTTGATGTCTCGTTTCAAATTTGCCAGGAATATCCGGAAGAGCTGTGTTATGCTCCGGACCAGAGCCGGGTCCAGGTCGGTATCGGGCCCGATTTCTCCCCTGCGGGGACGGCGACCGCAACGGCCGCCAGCGCCCCAACAGCTGCCGCTCACAAAAACAAACCGCTGCCGCGCCGGTTGGAAGATCTCATCCGCGGCCAGTTCAACCGGGCCTCCTTGCTGCTGTTCATCCTGGTTTTCGCAGCCGGCTTCCTGGCCAGCCTGACGCCTTGTGTCTACCCGGTCATCCCCATCATCATGGGCTACGTGGGCGGCCGCAGCGACGGGCGAAAACTGAAAGGTTTCACCCTCTCCCTGTTTTTCGTCCTGGGCTTGGCACTGGTTTATTCGCTGCTGGGAGTGGCTGCCGCCATGACCGGCTCGCTGATCGGCATCTCTTTTCAAAACCCCATTGTGATTACGGCCATCGCCGCCATTTTCATCATCATGGGACTGAGCCTGGCCGGGCTGTTTTCCATCCCGGTACCGGCCTGGATATCGTCCAAGGTGTCGGGCAGCCACAAAAGCGACATTGCCGGCGCCCTGATCGTCGGCGGGATTTCCGCCGTCATCGCCGCCCCCTGCGTCGGCCCGGTGCTCATCGCCTTGCTATCCTGGATCAGCCAGTCGGGGAATGTATTCCTCGGTTTCTGGCTGACTTTCGTTTTCTCCCTGGGCATGAGCGTCATTTTTCTTGTGGCCGGGACATTTTCCGGGGCCATCGCCGCCCTGCCCCGCGGCGGCAAATGGATGAGCACCGTGAAATATTTTTTCTCGGCCCTGCTCATCGCTGGCGGCATCTTTTTCCTGGCCAACATTCTCAAGCCCTGGTTGACGCTGCTGCTTTGGGGAACGTATCTCATCGCCCTGGCCGTGGCCCTCGGCCTGTTCCGGCCCCAGGCTGAGGGAGGCGTTGCCCAGGTCCTGGCCAGGACTGCCGTGGTCCTGGTTGTTTTGTGCGGCGCCGTCCTGTTTTACCAGGGACTTTCCAAACGATTCTTCCCAACCGCGGTCACGGGCGCGCCACAGGCAAAAGAAGCGTTGCCCTGGCTTGACGATCTGTCCCAGGCCAAACAAAGAGCCCGACTGGAAAACAAACGGCTGTTGATCGACGCCTGGGCCGAATGGTGCGCGGCCTGCCGCGAATTGGACGAAAAAACCTTCAGCCACGACGATGTCCGCGCCGCCCTTGCTGATACCATTCTGGTCAAGCTGGACTTCACCCGCAAGAGCGAAAAAAACGAGCTTTTAAAAAAAGAACTGGGCATCATCGGCATGCCCACGGTCATTGTTCTCGATTCCCTGGGCGTTGAAAGGGGGCGTTTTTCCGGTTTTCTCGGCCCTGAAGACTTCCTCGGCCTGTTCCGCGGTTTCTGAGATTTTTTCTAAAAACGGAAACCCAGCCGGCCGCTTAGGCGCAGGCCGCCCAGGATGATAGCGGTTTCTTTTTCGGCAAAGCGGGCCGTGGCCCAGGCACCGGAATAAGAAACAGCCATCCCCAGAAAAACCTTTTCCCGCAGAAAATAGCGCAGGCCGGTCCCCACCTCGAAACCCAACGCTGATTTGCTGGCCGTTTCGCCCATGGCTTTTTCCCTGAAGCCGGCCAGGAGCAAGGCGGCAAACAGATCGGCCTGCAGGCGGCGGCCGCGCCGGCTTTCCCAACCCGCCCCTAAAGTGAGGAAATTCTGGCTGGCCTTGGACTTGTCTTCCAGGATGGGCACCGTACCATTGGCAGAAAAGTAACTGTAACCCAGCCATAAATAGAAATTTTTATACAAATTGTAACCGGCCCTGAGTTCCGGGCTGAATTGCACTTGGCCATAGATGTCCGTAAAATCTCTGTCGCCGGGTAACACTGCCGCGACACCGGCGCTGGCAAAAAACCGTTCGCCGCCAGCAGGCAGGAACTGGCATAATGACAGGAACAAGACGGACATAAGAATTTTCTTCATTTCAGCACCTCAAATGCTCTGTTCATTGGACAGGGCGATGACCTCGCCCTGGGCGTTCCGGGCCTGGATCACGTAGGTGTACACCACCGCGTGGTCAAGGTATTTGTCATAGTAGGAATATCCGCCGTTCTGGATCTCGCTGCCGGCGATCTCCTGGCGAGACTCGTAGCTGCCGCTGAGGGTTTTGCGGTAAACCGTGTAGGTCTCGCCGCTGATCATTGACCCCGGGTCTTTCTCCACGCTGAAATACACTTCCGCGAAATCCTTGTTCACAACCCAAACGCTGGCCTGCTGGCGTGAAACCGTCATGGTCAGAATCAGGCTTTGTGAAAGCGAGCGGGCCAGGTTCAAACGGGCCCCGGTTTTCATCTTGTTTTCCAGTGCCGCCAGGCGGTCGGCGCCGGAATAGAGCCGGCTGATTCGCTTGGGAAGATCGTCGCTGGGAAATTGCGCAGCCAGCAGCCCCAACGCACCGGATACGTGCGGGGCGGCCATGGAGGTACCGTCAATGATCCCGTAATTCGCCAGGCGATTGACCAGGGTGACCTGATGAATGCCCCGGGCCTTGATCTGCAAACCGTCTGCGCGGGCTAAAGAAACGACCGGGACCCAGCTCCCGGCACTGCTCAAGGTCCCCGAAAAATTTCCCGGCTCATTGTTGTAAATGGCAACGGCCGCGGCCCCGGCGTTCTGGGCGTTGATCGTTTTTTCTTTGAAAGTGCTGTCGCCGCGCTCGATCAGGGCGATGTTGCCGTTGACGCCGGCCGGGAAATAGCTCGCGCTCAATCCGCGGCCGCAGTCATAGATCGGGCGGGCCAGTCCTGATGAAGAAGTCATCCCGGAAAATTCCAGGGGATTGGCATCAAAAACATCACCTCCCGACTTCAGCCACGCTTCCAATCCCTTGCCGGCCGGTACCGTGGAGAGAATGCCCACGCCGGGGGCGGCCATGTCGACCGTGCTGGCGCCGTAATTCGAAAAAGAGGCGAGTTGGTCGTTGCTGTCGGTCGCGGCCACGGCGATGATATTGGGCAGATCGTAGCCGGCCGGATAAAAAGGAGTGGCCTCGTTGTCCGCTCCATCATTGCCCGCGGCACAGACCACGGCGATTCCCTGGCTGCCAGCAGCGGCGATGGCATCCTTTTGCAGTACATTTTCTCCGCCGCCGCCGAAGGAAGCGTTGAGGGCCACCAGGTTAACGCCGTAATCCCGTTTCATCAAAATGGCATATTCGATGGCCTCGATGGAATCAGAATCGTAAATGTACATGTCGGGCCGGAAAGACTTCAAAGCCATGATACGGACGTTCCAGGCGATGCCGCAGACGCCGACACCGTTGTTGCCGACCGCGGCCATGGTCCCGGCCACGTGGGTGCCGTGGCTGTCGATATCCATGGGGTCGCTGTCGTTGTTGCCGAAGCGGTCGGCGGCGAAGTCATAGCCGTAGACGTCATCGCGAAAACCGTTGCCGTCATCGTCGATGCCGTTGCCCGGAATTTCACCGGGGTTGCGCCACATGTTGGCCGCCAGGTCTTCATGGCGGTAATCGACCCCGGTATCCAGAACGGCGAGCACCACTCCGGGCGAACCCACGGTTTTCTCCCAGGCCTCCGGAGCGTTGATCTTGCTCATGCCCCAGAGCTTGGCGTATTTGGGGTCATTTGGCACACGCTGCAGGCGGCGGCGATAATTGGGGGAAACGGCTTCCACTTGCGGGTCGGCCTGCAGGGCGGCTAACAGTTCCCGGGTGGAACGGCGCGCCGAGCTCATCAGCAGAAACGGGCGCTGGTGCAGCTGCGACAGGATTCGGAACTCGCGTATATCGTCCACAGACAGGTCGGCGGCCATGATTTCAGCGGCGGCCATGGTGGTCCCGGATTTGAATTTGACCAGCACCTCCCCTTCCGCATATTGAGGTTCATTGCTCCGGCTGTCAACCGCCACTTGCCAAGCGTTTTTTTCAATAGCCGGGCTGGTCACGATCCCCAGGACGCCCAATATCAATGTCAAAAGGAAAAATATCGACCAGCGCCGTTTTCCGCGTCCGTTCATGCACGCCTCCTTTCAAATTCACAGTGAAATCGACAAGACAAGCCTAACGATCTTTGGCCGAAATGTCAATCGCAAAAAAATACATCCACTTGTTATTAATAAGGGCCGGAAAGGCAAGAGAGTTTGCGGCGGAGAGGCCACTGCCGTTGACTTTTCTATGACGCTTGATTATAGTGGGCTTCGGGAGGAGCCATGGCCGGAAACAATCCCTCGTACAGCGGCCGCAATTCAGATTGCTCAAGGCAGGGGTGAGCGGCAGTGGACCGCATCAGCCGTTTTAAAAAAGAAATGCTCGACCTCTATTCCGAGGTCAACCTCCGTCTGCTGCTGGAAAAGATCACCGCCGGCATCCGCGGCTATTTGGCCTGCGAAGAAGCTTCCATATTCATATACGACAGCGAAAAGGAAGAATTGATCTTTGAGACGGCGACCGGTGAAAAGGCCCGCGAGTTGAAGAAGATCGTCCTTAAAAAGGGCCAGGGAGTGGCCGGCTGGATCGCGGCCAAACGCCGCGGCGTGATCATCGATGACTGCAGCCGCGACCGCCGCCACACGGCCGCAGTAGACAAGAAAACCAATTTTCAGACCCGCTCCCTGCTTGGCGTGCCGGTGCTCATGGCCGGGCGTTTGCTCGGAGTCCTGGAGGCGGTGAATAAAAAAAAGGGGAAATTCACCAGGGCCGACCTGCGCCTTTTGGCCAAAATGGCCGCCTTCCTGGCCATCCCGCTGCAAAACGCTGTTCTCATCCGCCAGATGCTGGAAAACGAAAAAATTGAGAAAGAACTGCAGATCGCCCGCACCATCCAGCAGTCGTTCCTGCAGCAGGATCCCGTTATTTTCCCCGGCCTGGACATCGCTTTTCTGAATATACCGTCATCCAAGGTGGGCGGAGATTATTATGAGATCATGCCCCTTGATGAACGGCAAATAGTTTTCAGCATCAACGATGTCGCCGGCCACGGCATTCCCGCCTCCCTGCTGATGGCAGTCTTCCGCAGCAGCTTCGTCCATCACCTGCGCTACAGCGGCGACATTACCGCCACCATCGGCTACTTGAACCGCCTGCTGGCCGAAACCACCGAGGCCAACCTGTATGTGACCTCCTTCACCTGCAGGATCGATGCGGCCGGCGGCGTCCTGGAATACATCAATGCCGCCCACCCGCCGCCCCTGGTCGTGCGCGGCAGCGACATCCTGCTCCTTAACAACGGCGCCATGGCCGTGGGCATGTTCCCCGACTGTGACTATCCCGTCACACGCTTCCGCTTGCAGAAGGACGATATACTGGTCTTTTACACCGACGGCGTGGTGGAAGCAGCCAATGAAGATGACGAAGAATATTCACGGGAACGGCTGGCAGCCGTGGTTTTGCAGCGGCGCCTCCTGCCGGCAGCGGCGCTGCAGGCTGCCTTGATCGAAGATCTCAATGATTTTTGCCGTCGCGGCGAATTTACCGACGACGTCACGCTGATGGTCGTCAAATACCTGGGCAGCTGATGCCTGGATCAAATTCCAAATCACAAATCCCAATTTCCAAATAAATTCCAATTCCCAAATTCCAATGTCCAAAACGAAAGCCCTTTCAAGTTTATTGTCTTCGTTTGGGTCATTGGTTTATTGGAATTTGGAGCTTATTTGCGATTTGGTGCTTGGGATTTGGAATTTTTCTTCTCTTACTTACGCCTTTGGTCTTTTGCCTTGGCACGCGGAGCGTACCCCTCGTCACGATAGGTCGTTGCACTCTATGTATTGAACCTGAAGTGAACAATCTCGCCGTCCTGGACGACGTACTCCTTTCCTTCCAGGCGCAGCAGCCCCTTTTCCTTGGCTTTGGCAAAACCGTCGCATGCGAGGAATGCCTGCCAGGCAATCACTTCTGCCCTGATGAAACCTTTCTGGATGTCGCCGTGGATCTTGCCTGAGGCAATGAAGGCACTGGATCCATTTTCGATGGTCCAGGCTTTGATCTCGTCCTTGCCCACGGTGAAAAATGACATAAGGTTCATCAGCCCGTAACTGGTCTTGATGAAATCGTTGCGCAGGTAGCGGTAGTCGGCCAGGCCGTATTCCTGCTGGAAGAGCGGCCTTTCCGCCGCAGCCAGTTCGAGAAGCTCCTGTTCGATCTTGCCGGCGAACAGTACGGTGCATTTTTTATCCTGCACCGGAGCGGCCAGGGCGGCGTAGGTCTTCATGGTATTTTCGTCGGCGTTGACCAGGTTGAGCAGGGGCTTGGCCGAAAGAAACTTGAAGCCGCGCACCAGCAGGTCCTCTTTTTCAGTAAAGGGATATTCGCGTAAGGGTCTTCCCGTTTCCAAAAAAACTTTCAGCTTTTGCAGCAGGTCGAACTCTTCCTGCAGTTCCCTGGCCTTCATTTTCCTTATATCCAGGGCCAGTTTTTCCAAACGCTTTTCAATGATCAGGAAATCGATGGTTTTCAACTCGTCTTCCATGGCGGCCATGTCGCGGGCCGGATCAATGCCCCCCTGGGCGTGGACGATCTCAGCGTCATGAAAGGCCCGCACCAGGTGTACGAGGCCATCGGCCCGGCGCAACAGGTCGATGAAAGTCGAGCTCTTCACGTCGCCCAGGGAGATGGCGCCGGCATCCAAAAATTCTATCTTGGCGTATACCGGCGGCGTCGCAAAAAAATCGGCAAGCTTCTCAAGCCGCGGGTCGGGGACGTCGACGATGGCCTTGTGAAACTCGTTGCTGGCCGTGGAGAATTTGGATATCTTTTCCTTTTTCTCGGTAAGCAGGTTGAAGAGCAGGGTCTTGCCGGTCTTGGCATAGCCGAATATGGTGAGAATCATGAAAGTATTATACCGCGTAAAGCATCTGAGGTAAAGGGTGAAATCGACGTACGGCGTAGTCCGTGATTCGAAATTCGTGATTTGTGATTCGAAAGAAAAGATGTCAGAGGTCAGAAGACAGATGACAGAAAACAGACGTCAGAAAACAGATGAAAGAAAATGATAATCTTATTCTTTTTTTTATTCTGTTCTCTGCTCTCTGACTTCTGTTTTCTTCCCTATCGCCCCTCGCCTATCGCCCATTGCCTCCTCCTACTGACTACTAACTCGTAATTCTTGATGAACGAAGACGTAATGGCGACTTTCCAGCAGCCCCAAAGCCTGAAAAAACATCTGCGGCCGCAAAACATACTATTGGCAGGCGAAGAATTGATGGCCAATAGCAAGCGCCCTGATCATGAGAAAGATTTGCTTTATCCAGTCGATTGCAGGCCACGCTCTTTTGATAATTTTCGCCCTTAACGCCGACTTCCCGATCACATTGATTCCCCAGCCGGTGCGAGTGATCGCCATCGAGGTATCGGCCCCTCCGCTCCTTCGTCGTCGCCTATTCAGATTGGCAACAAGTTCAATAGGTTGGCCTTTACGTAGCTCCCGGCTAACTGCGGGTCGTAGGTGATTCCGCGACGCAGGAGCGATTTCATATCAGAACAAAACCCACGGTGTTTCAGACGCGCATCAAGAATACCTATAAACTCGGCACGACCCGCTTTAGTACCTTCCTTTTTCATATAGTACTGAAACGACTCAATGACCAAAGTTGGATCAACTGGATGGGCAGAGTGGGTCAACGCCCAATACAAATCAAATAGGTCCCGGCCCCGTTCACGTTGAAACAACGCTCGCAACTTGGTACCCAGCATTTCATGGATATCATATCCTTTAATGATCGTTTGCATCGATTCATTGCGAAATGGGAATCGGAAAGGTATATCGACCACGGCGCGATGAGATTTACGTTCGGTCACATTCGTTTCGACAACGAGTTCCAGCATTCGGCCAGGTTCTATGATCGAAGGCAGAGAATAAGTTAACCGTAAAATTCGCGATGGCTGAGCGGCGTTGCGTAAAGCCAACTTCAGCCAATCCCAAGCCGAAGTCTTCGGTTTCCCCCATACCTCCTTCAACACCCTCCTGATTCCTCGGCTGATATGGTTTTCAGGGCGAGTTCCCACAGCGACCAGGTCGATGTCCTCGCTGTAACGGGAGGCTGGCGCAAGATGAACTTTATGCAGTAGCGTACCGCCGCGCATGGCAATTTCATTGCTTAAAAAGGAGTCGTTGAAAAGCGACACCATCGCCCGGCAAAGCAGAAGATCCTGCTCTGCCTGATATTGCGCCGCCCAGGGCACGACCGTTTGATGCGCCAGAATATCCCGGCGAGTGATGGGGGTCACAAGTTTAGTTCGCTGGAATTGTTAAGCACTCGCCAGCGCTCCACGACAGACAAGTCCCCTTGTCCTTCCTTCAGCGGCGATAAGGGGACTAAGGCGGGATGATCGGGAAGCCAATCATGTATTGCCTGAGCTAGCTTGTTTGCACCCAAAGCTTCAATGACAAAGCCCAACCTTTGAGCGACGGCGAATTCTCCCTCCGCTTTCAGCACTCGTTTCAATTCATGGGCGCGCAAACTAAGTATAAGCGGTGCGATGGTTTCGGCTGCGCGTTCGATTCCGCCGATTTTCCCGGCATAGCGGATAAGATCAAAAGCAGTCGCCTCGGGCGTGCTGATGCATAGTGGCGCCGCGGCTTGGACCATCTGCTGCGTCGGGGTTCGTTTCAACCAACGCTTAACAAAAAACCTGACTTGAATTCGCCCCACTTTGATTGCCCGACAAGGACGATCGGTCATTACTTGCGTTACCTGCAAAGCCTGTGGATTAGAGCCATACACACTGGCCGCAGACTGGAGCGCCAGATAATACGGACGACCAAGCCAATTGAAGTAGTCTTGAAGCCACCATGTCACAGGAGGTGCGCCTATGCTGCGATGCTCCGGCCCAACAATCAAAAAGAACGGCTGCCTTCGTGAAATTCTGACCACCTTGCCTCGAAGCCTCAATAACTGGTATTTCGCAGCGATGGCTGACAATCCCGATTCCTTCAAAAACTCAGCTAAAGAAAACGCAACGCGACCTAAAGCTATACGCTTGTCAATGAACGTTTCTGCCGCTCCAATTTGACGAGGTTCTTGAGTTTTTTTTATCGTTTCAATCATTTACGTAGCGTAGCGTCAGACGCTTCTTTATGAAAATGGAACAAGTAGGCAAATCTGTTTGGAAAAAAAGAATAATCACTTCCTCCCATGAGTCGATGGTAGGCCGCAAACCCAAAAAAGTCAAGCAAGCAGCCAGCTGGCGGTTGACGGCGTGCAACTTATGGCGTAGGGTATAACGTCTAAGGAAAGGGGAAACGAAAAAAGCCCATCCGCGGAAATGAAGAAGTTTTGCTATTTCCTGTCCATCGCCAGCCACGCTCTCTTGGTGCTCATCGCCCTGAGTGCCGATTTCCCGATCACGATCATTCCTCGCCCGGCCCGGGTGATCGCCATCGAGGTGGCGGCCCCGCCGCTCCTTAATTTCGCGACCGGCCCCCCAACAGAACCACTATGGAACAATCATCCTCAACTCGCAGTACAAAGCGGCGGCAGTGGAAATGACATGGGGGCAGCACCGGTGGGCGCAATCGCTGGGCCAGCCGTCAAAGGTGTCAATGGTTTGCCGTTCCCGGCCCAGGCTGAATTCAATTTGAAGCAGGCGATCCCGGGTGAGTTCACCCTGTCGCCAGCAAGCAGGGGCCCGAGGCAGCCGGTTGGATTCAAGGGGCCGAGCGGATCACCGCGCCTGGGGAAATATTCGGCCGCCGCTTACAATCCTGGCGTGGCAATGGCCGGAACCGCCGTTCAAGGCCGGGTTGCATTTGTTCAGTTCAACATCAGGGAGAAAACGATTGCCGCCTGGACGGAAGCCGTCCTGGCCCGGATCGAACGCAACTGGATCATACCGCCCATGGCTCGTCTGGCCTTTTCCGGGCAGGTACAGATCACCCTGACCATCGAAAAGGACGGACGCCAGCAGGCGCTGGTCATGGATGATACGTCGCTGCCGGAATCGCTCGCCCAAAACGCACTGCAAGCCGTCAACGCCAGCCTGCCGCCGTTGCCGGAAATTGTCGCCGGGCAGACATTCGCTTTCACTTTTATTTTTATCTACAATGGTTAAATTGCTGCTTGTGCTCGTATTGCTTCTATCTTCGGCCGCCCTCCCCGGCGCCGCAGAAATTCCCCTGCTCCCGATCGGGGCCATCGACCTTAATGCCGACATGCTGCTGAACAGACCCGCCCTGGCTGCGGCCGACACCCTGGTATTGCTGGTGGAAGCAAACCGGGATGCCTTTTACAAATTGAGCGAACGAGGCGAAATTTTGGCAAGCGGCAAGCTGCTCCAGGGAAGCAATTCCCTGCTGTTTGCCCGGCCGGGATTATTCTCTGGAAACCAATCGCTGTTATTTTTACTCGACGTACTCGAAAACGGCGTGTCTTTCCAAAAGAAAATAAACATTGCCGTGACGGTCGATGGGAAATCGGAAGGGGAGCAGCGGGAAAAAACGCCTCTCTCCGGCTCGTTCACGCTGGGAATGTACCACGGCGGCCGCCTGATCGGCTTCAGGAAAAAAAACATGACCGAGCTCCTGAACCTGAAGACCGGCTTGGTGCTCCCGGTGGCGGATCCGGGGATCACGGGCTCCGCGATCCGCAACCAACCTGCCAGCCAGGGGGTTTCCCTATTGGGATTGGGCATGGCGCTGGCCAAGTTCCTGGCGGCCAAAAAGTCCCTGGCCAGTAACAAAGCGTACATCCAGACACTGCAAAAGAAGAAATTAACTCTGGCCTTCCAGCGCCAGGACAAGAACGGCACCAAAGTTGATGTCCAAGCCGAAATCGAATTGCGCGTCGAGTAGGGTTCGGCATTCGAAGTTCGACGTTTCCGGGCTCGGTTTACGGTAGACGGTGGACGGTTTACGGCAAGAAATTGGAAAGAAATAAAAAAATCCAAAGAACGGCTTTTCCCTTGAACCGTTTACCGTACACCTTGCACCGTATACCGAGTTCCTTCTAGTTCTACGGTCTGATCGATAGCGAAAGCTTGAATACTCCCCGCTCCTCGGAAGGGAAGAAACGGCTGGCCGGGTCCCAACGCCGCTCCCAGTTCTTGTTGTAGATCAGGGCGATCTCGTTGCCGGGCGCAATGCGCCACTTCAAGCGGGCGCTCCAACCCAGCAGCCTGGAGATGCTGTCGTACTGGATGTAATTCATGAAACCCAGATCGGGGGAAAGAAAGACATCGGCCTTGAGCTGGTAGACATTCTCGCTGAACATTCCTTCAGGCAGACGGCCGCGGACCAGGTTGACGTCCAGCCCCAAGCTGGCATAGCCCTTGTGTTTGAAAGTCAAGCCGATGCTCAGGTCTTCGTAATGGCCCGAATAGAACCCTCCAATGTCGAGGCCGGCGTCGAAAACGAAAGACCGATGCGACGCGGAGCTGAAATCGATCTTGCAGTTCGTGAAACCGTAGGAACCGGCGGGCAGGACGACCCCGGCGGCCACCTCGAAATCAGCGGGCAGGACGTCACGGTTGGGCGTGATCTTGAAGCTGAACTGCTCTCCGCCCTGTGTCTTGAAACTTAAAGGCGTAGCCTCGAGCCGGCTGGTTTCCAGGTTGCCTTTCAGGTCCCAGTAAAAATCGCCGCTGGCCTCGAAAAAAAACTGCCGGACCAGCTTTTTCAGCCAGCCCCGCGCCGGCCGCGGCTGAAAACCGACCTGGAGATAAAAGGTCTGGATGCCCTGGCGCAGCATGAAGCCCAGGCCGGGATCGAGCGCCTCGCCGTAGTAGGCGTAGGTGCTCTGAATGTCCCAGAGGTCGTTGGGATAGTTGGCCCTGAAACCGAAGCCGAGGTGGCTGCCTTCAGTTTTTTCGTTCCAATTGTAGGCCGTCCAGGCGGCGAGATTGAGGTTCTTGTCACCGCTAAACCTCGAGGTAGCGTAGCGGAAATTTACCCCGGCCAGGGTGTTGCGCTCACCCGCCGGGCTGCCGTTGGTTACGATCAGGCCCACCTTGCTTTCGCTGAAAATATCCTGGGTCACGCGCAAGGCCAGGAAGTTGCGGCCCGGCAGTCCGGCGAATTTCTCGGTCTGCACGTCCAGAAAAGCCAGGTTGGTCCGGCCGATCTTGCCGTAAAGTTTGCCGCCAAAGAGGACCGGAATCTGTTTGCCCTCGAAAAGTCCGATCTTGCGGCTGAAAAACGGCTGGAAGCTGACGCTGGAGCTGAAAGCGAAAGTTTCCGAACCCTCCAGGAAGAACATGCGCTTTTCCGGGAAAAATAGCGGGAAGCGGGTCAGATTGATGCGGCGTTCATCGGCTTCGGTCTCGGCGAAATCCATGTTGTAGCTGAAAGCGCCCACCAGGTTGGGGGTGAAATTCTTGTAGACATCGAAGCCGCCGTCCAGCTTCCACTGGTAGCCGCCGCTTTCACGGTGATCCTTCTGCACGCTGACCAGGCTGTAGGGACGAACGGTGATGCCCTTGCCCTGTTTGACACCGGCAATCCCGGACAACACGGCAGCGGCCATGGGATTATAGAAAGTGCTGTCGCGATTTGTACCGGCCAGGCGGATTTTCTCCTGCCTGCGGGCGATGAACCTTTCCACGTTTATGCCCCAGGCAGTGAGCTCTGGTTTGAAGGAAATGGTCTTGAAGGGGATCCTGAATTCGGCGCTCCAGCCACTGCTATCGATGCGGCTGCCAGCATCCCAGATGCCATCCCAGTTGAGACTGGCACTGCCCCCCGACGTCAGCCCTTCGCCGCGGGCGCCGCGCGGATTGACCGAGAAAAAGTAGGCGGTGCGCTTATCCTGGAAAGGATCGATCAACACGCGGACGACGTCGTCGTCACCGCTGCCAAGCGAACCTCCGCCGCCCCAACCGTGCTGCTCGCCGCCGCTGTCGTGGACCATGGAATGGGCGGATATCCGTGCCGCTTCCCGGTCGAAGCAAACGATGCCGATATAAAGGCTGGAATCATCGTAGATGATGCGCAGTTCGGTTTTTTCACTAGGCTCCCCATCCGGATAAGGTTCGGCCATGCGGAAATCGCTGAAAACCACGGCCGCACTCCAGACAGGGTCGTCCAGGCGGCCGTCTATTTTTGGACCCTGCTGAATGCGCACGGCCTTGACCTCGACCGCGAAAGCAGCGGACGTCAGGAGCCCAGACAGCACCCAGAAAAAAAGCATGAATCTCGCCACGATTGTACCTCTCGCTTGCCGAAGCAACATTCCAAAAAAACCGAAAAGAATTTAGATTGTAGTCCAGCACCGGGGTTTTTACAAATCCCCAGCCGGGAACCTTTCTGCTGACCGCAGTGCTGGCCCAGGCTGAAAAGTGAAATAACCTGACCTAGAAGGGACGGACCGGGCCCTCCGGCCGTCCCTCCAGTCTCTTGGCCTGCTTTAGGTTATCCATCTTCGCCTTCGACTTTTTTACCATAAAGTAAATATTTTAAAAAAATATAAAAATTAGTTGACATACTGTGCAATACACATTATTATTATATCATACAGTTTATAAATGACAAACAGTATGAAATATCAACCGAAAAGGAGGCGAATTCATGGACAATGAACTCGGCAGTATCGAAACCGAGATGAAGCGGGGGTTTCTGCAGCTCCTGGTCCTGATCATTCTCGAAACGGAAGCCTACGGCTACGCCATGGTGCGCTCCTTCCGCGACCTGGGCTACGAGATCGAGGAGAACACCCTCTATCCCCTGCTGCGCCGCCTGGAAAGGAAAGGCCTGATCAAGGGCAAATGGCAGCTCAGTGAAGAAAGGCCACGTAAATTTTACGCTGTCACCAGCGCCGGCCGGGAAATGCGCGACGGGCTGCTGGCCATATGGAAGAAACAGGATGAGATCATCAACCACCTTACAAAGGAGAAATAACATGTATAAAAATCTGGAAATTTATCTCGAAGAGATCAGCCATTACCTATCGGGCCGCGGGGAGCGGGAAGAGATCCTGGCCGAGATCGGCAGCCACATCCTGGAAAAAGCGGAGCAGGAATCGGGGCCGGTTTCGGAAGCATCCCTGGAAAAGGTCATCGCCGCCTACGGCAAACCGCGGCGCGTGGCCGAAAAATACCTGGACGACCGGCCGGTTATCGCCCCGGCCTTCAAGCGCCTGCTCTTCCGCTACACGACACTGCTCTTTGCCATCCACCTTGTTTTTATCGTGTTCGCCGTGATCTTCAAAAAAAGCTTTGTAGTATTTCCCTTTTTCTTCATGCCCCGTCTGGGCGTCATCGAGGCCATTATGTACCTGCCCGCGGCCTTCCTGACCGACTTCGGCATTGTCGCCCTGGTACTCTACTTCATCACCCAGAGCGGCAAGGAATTCAAGCTGCCCTGGCCCAAATTCGCCTTGACCTCGACGAAGTGCAGGCGCCCGCCGCCAAGAGCCTGGCCGCCAGGATCGCGACCATGGTCGGGGCCGGGATCATGCTGGCCCTAACCGGGGTGGCTGTCAAGCTCTTCATCAAGTTCCAGACCATATTTCTGGTCAGCTATAACTTGGAAAATTTCCGGCCGCTGCTGCTGCCCAAGCCCGGCCGCCTGATCTCGCTGATCGTTATAGTCATGCTCGCGGCCGGGACGATCAGCCTGTTCATCAAGGTTTTCGCGCTGTCCCGCCGCCTCACCTGCTGGGTTGACGCGATCGCCGACAGCGTGGCCCTGGTCCTGATCGGGCTGCTGCTGCGCCAGCAGTATACCACCTTGTTCGCCGTCGATATCCCACATAAGTTGCTGACCTGGTTCCACTTCACATTGACCTTCACCCTGCTCATCGCGGCCCTGATCATCGCCATCGACCTGGTCGGCAACCTGGTCCGCCTCGGCCGCAAGCGCCTGGCCAAATAGAAATAGGCGTCAGACAGAGGATGTCTGACGCCTATTCTTCACGTCTGTGGTCTGCTGGCAACGATCTTCAGATCTGTTTCATCTCCCAGGTACCGCCGTGCCGGCAGACGCTGCCGGCCCTGGCCATTCCCATCGATCCCGAACCGATCCAGGGGCTGAACCTGGAGTTTTTCCTCTACTGCGTTTTCGTGGTGGGACTGGTGGAGGAGATCTTCAAGTTCCTCCCCTTCCTGATTATTATGCGCTTTAGCGATTTTAACGACGATATGGACGGCATATTCTATGCCTCGGCCTGCGCCCTGGGTTTCGCTTCCTATGAGAACGTGCATTATCTCCCCGGCCTGGCCGGTTTTGCCCTCTTGGGCCGCGCTTTCGCCTCGCCCCTGAGCCATACTGTTTTCGCCTCGGTCTGGGGTCACCTGGCCGGGGCCGCCCGCATCCGCAAAAAAAAAATGCTGCTGCCCGTGCTAAAAGGCCTGGCCCTGGCCGCCCTGCTGCACGGCCTGTTCGATTTCCTGACCCTCTCGCCGCTGCTGCGTTTTTTCTCGGCGCTGCTTATCCTGGCCGCCTGGCTCTGGCGCATCCGCACCTCGGAGCGGCAGACGAAAAAGAAGTGATCCGGATCCTGGCGGCGCCCGGTGCTTTCAATAAAAACAATTGTCCGGTCGCTGCTGTCTCCAAATCAAACCTCTTCTTCCCATTCCGAAGGATTAACCCGCCTTTCTCACAATCATTATCGCGAGATTACGCAGATAGTTATGGATACAAGGAAGATGACCTATGAGATAGGAGACATACTGTAGGTACAAGTGAAATATCCAACGGAGTTTGAAACCGTAGACATACCCGTATCCGCAATGGCAGTAAATCTTTGTGAGAAAG
>Ga0180009_10001738_pt1 | contig 26257 bp, 18 predicted proteins | sample OS_PC_MetaG_FD_123537 | JGI IMG/M metagenome (GOLD analysis project Ga0180009, IMG submission 123537) | Groundwater microbial communities from the Aspo Hard Rock Laboratory (HRL) deep subsurface site, Sweden - OS_PC_MetaG | ecosystem: Environmental > Aquatic > Deep subsurface > Groundwater... | reverse complement strand
CTTCAGACCATGCAGGAACTACGCCGAAGAGGCGCCGCCACCGCGATCCTGGGCGACATGCTGGAGCTGGGCGAGCGGGCGGAAGAATTGCATGAGGAAATCGGAACGCTCCTAACAAAGACCGACGTAGACGCGGTTTTTCTCAAGGGGACGCTGACCCGGGCTACGGCCGCCGCGGCGATCCGGGGGGGGCTCCCGGCGGAGAGGATCACCTTTTTCGACGACCCAAGGCAGGTCATCGACCGCCTCCGGCTTCACCTGAAGAAGGACGACTGGATCCTGATCAAGGGGTCCCGAAAAATGAAAATGGAAGAGGTGGCCGAGGCCATCATCGAGGCATTTGACCTGAAACCGCAAGCGGTGTAAGTTTCGCCGCGCAAGAAAAGGCCGGATGCAACGAAAAGGAAGTAAAAATGCTTTTTCATCTTTTATATCCGCTACATGAAATATATTCATTCTTAAATGTCTTTCGTTATATCACCTTCCGGACGATCTATGCCGCGATCACCGCGCTCGTGATTTGCTTTGTTGTCGGTCCCTGGCTGATCCGCAAGCTCCATGAACTCCAGATCGGACAGACTATCCGGGAGGATGGACCGGACTCCCATCTCGCCAAGAAAGGCACTCCGACAATGGGCGGCATCCTGATCATCTTCGCCGTCACCATCTCCACCCTGCTCTGGGCCAACCTGACGGTCGGCTATATCTGGCTCGTCATCATGGTGACGGTCGGTTTCGGCCTCATCGGCTTTCTTGACGACTACCGGAAACTCACCCAGCAGAATAGCCGGGGCGTCCCAGGGAAAATCAGGCTGGCCGCAGAAATCGCCATCGCGGCGTTCGTCGGCATTGTCCTCTACATGAAACCGGGGTTCAACGCCCAGGTGACCATCCCCTTCTTCAAAACCGCGCTCCCGAACCTGGGATGGGGATATGTGCTCCTGTCGACGTTCATCATCGTGGGCGCCGCAAACGCAGTCAACCTGACCGACGGCCTGGACGGACTGGCCATCGGTCCGGCTATCACCTGCTTCATGACCTATCTCCTGTTCGCCTACTTCGCCGGCAACATCAAGATCGCCGCCTACCTCCAGATCCCCTATGTGGCTGGAACCGGCGAGCTGGCCATCTTCTGCGGAGCGATCGTCGGCGCCGGTATCGGTTTTCTCTGGTACAACACCTATCCCGCCCAGGTCTTCATGGGGGATGTGGGCTCCCTCTCTCTCGGCGGCGCCCTGGGCACCCTTGCCATCCTGACGAAGCAGGAGATTTTACTCGCCATCGTCGGGGGGATCTTCGTCCTGGAGACCTTCTCCGTCATCTTCCAGGTCGGCTGGTTCAAGATATCGAACGGGAAAAGGATCTTCCGGATGGCCCCGCTCCACCACCATTTCGAGCTCAAGGGCTGGGCCGAACCCAAGGTGATCGTCCGCTTCTGGATCATCTCCGTCCTGCTGGCGCTGGTGGCAATCAGCACGCTGAAGTTGAGGTGAGAGAAAACCCATGAAACTGGAAAAACAAAAGGTGGCGGTCATCGGCATCGGGAAAACGGGACGCGCGACAGCCCGTTTTCTCGCGGGGCGGGGGGCCCGGATCGCGGTGACCGACGAAAAGCCGGTATCGGCATGGGGGGAAGCCCTTGTCGAGCTGGAGGAGCTGTCTGCGGACCTGATCATAACCCCCTACGGACTGGAGGTGCTCACAGGCGCCGATCTGGTCATCCCCTCGCCGGGCGTCTATCCGGCAAACCCCATCCTCGTGGAGGCTCTCCGGCGGGAGATCCCGGTCTTGAGCGAGATCGAAGTCGCCTGGCGCTTCCTGAAGACCCCTCTGATCGCCGTCACCGGAACCAACGGGAAGACTACGGTCACGACGCTCATCGGAGACATGCTCCGCACGGCGGGGAAAAAGGTCTTCGTCGGAGGCAATATCGGCGCCCCCCTGATCGGCTACGTGGACGGCCCGCATGATGCAGACTGGGCAGTCGCCGAGGTCAGCAGTTTCCAGCTCCAGTGGGCGCGTGAGTTTCATCCCCACATCGCGGCCCTTCTGAACACCACCTGCGATCACCTCGACTATCACGGCAGCTTCGAAGCCTACCGGCGGATCAAGGAAAGGATCTTCGCGCGACAGACCCCTTACGACCTCGCCATCCTCAACGCCGACGAAGCCTCCACGGCGACCCTGAGCAGGCGCCTGTCCGCCCGGACCGAGCTTTTCAGCTCCTCCGGCGCCGTCGCCTGCGGAATGTTCCTGGAAGGAGAGAAAATGGTCCGCGTTTCCCCCTCCGGTGAGCGCGAGGATTTCCCCCTCGGGATGATCCGGATCCCGGGACGTCACAACGTCGAAAATGTGATGGCCGCCATCATTGCGGCCCGGGCGTGCGGATGCCTGCCGCCTTCCCTCATCGAAGCCGTCGAAAGCTTCCAAGGCATCGCCCACCGGATCGAATACGCCGGCGAGAAAAACGGCGTCGTTTTCTATGACGATTCCAAAGGGACCAATGTCGGGGCGGTCATACGGGCGCTGGAGAGCTTCTCTTGCCCCGTCATCCTTCTGCTCGGGGGACGGGACAAGGAGGGGGATTTTGCCGCCCTTGCGCCCCTGATCCGGAGCCGGGTCCGGGAACTGGTCCTCTTCGGCGAGGCCAGGGAGAAGATCAATGGTCTGGTCGGCGGGGTGGTCAGGACCACCCTCGCGGCCACCCTGAAAGAGGCGGTGACGACGGCCCGGAACCATGCGTCGCCCGGCGATGTCGTTCTCCTCTCCCCAGGTTGCGCCAGCTTCGATGAATTCACGAACTACAAGGCGCGGGGGAAAGTATTTCAGGAACTGGTGAGGCAGATTTAGAGATGAAAAATTCGTCCAGGGAAAAAAAACCGGATCTGATCCTCCTTCTGGCCACGCTGCTCCTGGTGACCGTCGGAACGGTGATGATCTACAGCTCCAGCTCCATCCTCGCGACGGAGCGGTTCCAGGACGGGCAGTTCTTTCTCAAAAAGCAGCTTTTCTTCCTCTTCCTCGGCCTACTGGTCATGATCCTGATGATCAGGATCCCATACTACCAGCTCCGGAAGCTGGCCTGGCCCGGTATCGCGGCCTCGGCTATCTTCCTCTGCGCAATCTGGATCCCCCACCTGGGGATCCGTGCCGGCGGCGCCACGCGCTGGCTCAACCTCGGGGTCTTCTCCTTCCAGGTCTCGGAGTTGGTCAAGGTCGCCCTGATCCTCTTCCTGGCCCATTTCCTGACCCAGCGGGTCAATCATATCCGGGAGATCCGCCAGGGGCTGTTCATCCCCCTGGCCGTCACGGGGGTCCTGGTTGGCCTGATCCTGCCGCAACCTGATTTCGGCACCACCGTCATCATCGCCGTCATCGCCCTGATGATGCTCTATCTGGCCGGCGGCCGGATCTTGCACCTCGCCGGTCTCGTCGCGTTGTTCATCCCCGTGGCCCTCTGGCTCCTGCTCCACAAGAGCTACCGCCTTGCCCGCCTGACGGCTTTTCTCGACCCCTGGAAGGACCCACGCCATTCCGGTTTCCAGATCATCCAGTCGCTGATCTCCTTCGGTTCCGGCGGCCCCTTCGGCGTGGGGATCGGGGACGGGATGCAGAAGCTCTTCTATCTCCCGGAGCCCCATACCGACTTCATCCTCGCCGTGGTCGCCGAGGAGGCGGGGCTCATCGGCGTGGGCCTGATCCTGTTTCTCTATTTCATCCTGATCCTGCGCGGTTTCCGGATTTCCCTGAAGGCGCCCGATCTTTTCGCAAACCTGCTGGCCGCCGGGCTCACGATGATGCTTGCCCTGGAGGCCTTCATCAATATGGCCGGCGTGATGGGGCTGATCCCCCTCAAGGGACTCGCTCTCCCCTTTCTGAGTTACGGGGGCACATCGCTGATCATGTCCCTGGTTGCGGTAGGGATTCTATTGAACATTTCGTCCTATGAAGGGTAGATTGACCATGAGGTGCAATTCCGGCCAGCGAACTCCAGCGGAAACCCAGACGGCGGTCGGGAAGGCAGGAGAAAACCGCGGGATCGGGATGATCATCGCCGGAGGGGGAACGGGGGGCCATCTCTTCCCCGGGATCGCCATCGCCGAGGAGTTCCTCCGCCGGGACCCGCAAAACCATGTGCTCTTCATTGGAACGGAAAGAGGTCTGGAAAAGAAGATCCTCGGCCGGATGGGGTTTCCCCTCCGGATCCTGAAGGTCGAAGGCCTCAAAGGGCGGGGAGCGCTGCGGACCGCGGCGGCCCTCCTGAAGATCCCCGGCAGCCTGGTCGCCTCCTTCCGGATCATCCGCGATTTCTGTCCGGACGTCGTGATCGGCGTGGGCGGTTACGCCTCGGGACCGGCGGTCCTCGCCGCCCGTCTCATGGGTGTGAAAACGGCGATCGCCGAGCAGAACGCCTTTCCCGGATTGACCAACCGGATCCTCGGTCGTTTCGCGCAGAAGATCTTTCTGGCCTTTTCCGCATCGAAGCAGTGGTTCCCCGCCGGCCGGACCCGGGTTACCGGAAATCCCACCCGGGCGGCCTTCTTTGAGGAAAAGACGGAAGACAGGAAGAAGGATCGGCGCTTCACCCTTCTCATCTTCGGCGGGAGTCAGGGGGCGCACGCGATCAACCGATTCGTCATCGAGTCCCTGGACGGTCTTTTACCCCTGAAGGATGAACTCCGCTTCATCCACCAGACGGGGGAAAAGGATCGGGAAATCGTCACCGCCGCTTACCTCGAACGGGGGATGGAAGCGGACGTCTCCCCGTTCATCGTGGATATGGCCACGGCCTACCGGTCGGCAGATCTGCTGGTGTGCCGGGCCGGAGCGACCTCCATCGCGGAGATCACCGCCGGCGGGAAGGCGGCCATCCTGATCCCTTTCCCGTTCGCCGCGGCCGACCACCAGACGAGAAACGCCGAGATCCTCGCCGGCGCCGGGGCGGCGGAGATGATCCCGGAGAAAGAACTGAGCGGCCGGAGGCTGGCGGAAGCGATCGAGCGGATCTACCGCGATCCCGGCGCCGTCCGGAGAATGGAAGCCGCCGCCGCCGCCCTGGGCAACCGGCGCGCTGCGGCGGACATTGTCGATGCCTGCCTGGATCTGATCGGAGAGCGACAATAGGCAGGACGCACTTGAGGTAAATAGATGAAAGAAACCCTTCGCACCAGCAGCATGTACCGAAAGGTCCGACGCATCCATTTCGTCGGCATCGGCGGCATCGGCATGAGCGGGATCGCCGAGGTCCTCCTCAATCTGGGCTATGAGATCAGCGGCTCGGACCTCTCCGTCTCCGACATCACCCAGCGTCTGGACGACCTGGGCGCCGCCATCCACCAAGGCCACGACGCCGCCCATATCGGCAACGCCGACGTGGTCGTCATCTCCACCGCCGTCCGGCCGGACAACCCGGAGGTGCTGGCGGCCCATGAGCGGGGCATCCCGGTCATCCCGCGCGCCGAGATGCTGGCCGAACTGCTCAAGATGAAGTTCTCCATCGCCGTCTCGGGCAGCCACGGGAAAACCACGACGACCTCGATAGTATCGACGCTTCTCGCCCACGGCGGCCTGGACCCGACGATGGTGATCGGCGGCAAGCTTGCCAGCATCGGCAGAAACGCCCGCCTGGGGGACGGAGAGGTGATCGTGGCGGAGGCGGACGAGAGCGACGGCTCCTTTCTCAAACTGAGCCCCTGCCTCGCCGTGATCACCAACATCGACCGGGAGCACCTCGATTACTACCGGGACGTAGAGGAGATCAAGGAGGCATTTCTCCAGTTCGCCAACATCGTCCCCTTCTACGGTTCGACCATCCTCTGCCTGGACGACCAACACGTGCGGGAGATCCTCCCCCGGATCAAGAGAAAGGCGATCACCTACGGGCTTTCGGCGCCCGCCGACTACCGGGCGGAGGGGATCTCCTTCGCCGGGACCTCCTCCCGCTTCTCCCTCTACTGCCGGGAGACTCTCCTGGGCACCGTCAAGCTGAACGTGCCCGGTCTGTTCAACGTCTATAACTCCCTCGCGGCGGTTGCGGTGGCGCGAGAAATGGGCCTGACCTTCCCCGTCATCCGGGAAGGGTTGCAACATTTCACAGGCGTTCAGCGACGCCTGGAGGTTCGGGGAGAGACCGGAGGGATCACCGTGGTTGACGACTACGGCCACCACCCGACGGAGATCCGCGCCACGCTCGCCGCGGCAAGGCAGGTCTGGCCCGGACGGATCATCGTCGTCTTCCAGCCCCACCGCTATACCCGGACGCAGGCCCTCTTTCAGGAATTTCTGACGGCCTTCACCGACGCCGATTCTCTGATCGTCACCGACATCTATGCCGCAAGCGAAGATCCGCTCCCGGGGGTGACCGCGGAGGCGCTCTGCGAGGCAATCCGGCGCGCGGGTCATCCCGATGCCGTTTATATTTCCGGATTTGATGCCATCGTGGATCATCTCGCGCAGGTGGCGCGGCCGCCGGATGTCATCCTGACCCAGGGGGCGGGAAGCGTCTGGAAGGCGGGAGAAGCATTTCTGAAGCGGAGCAAGGAGGAGAAGACGAATGAGCGTAGATGAGGTCTTTCGCGAAGAGCTTAGGAAACTGATTTCCGGGGAGATCCTTTTCGACGAGCCGGCGGATCGTCACACCTCGATCGGCGTCGGAGGCAGGATCGATGCCCTTGCTTTTCCGGAAAGCGAAGAGGAGATTGCGCGTCTGGTCGCCTTCCTCCGGGCGCGCCAGGCCTCTTTCCTCCCCGTCGGCAACTGGACCAACCTGATCGTCCGGGACGGAGGCTACCGGGGCGTCCTCATCTCGCTCGCACGCATGCGCGGCCTGAGCATTGGGGAAAATGGAGACGGCAGCATCCTTGTGAAGGTGGAGGCCGGCGTTTTGCTGTCCGAACTGGTGAACCTGTCGGTGCGTGAGTCGCTCACTGGCATGGAGTTCTGTGCGGGCATCCCCGGCAGCGTCGGCGGCGCCATCCGGATGAATGCCGGGGCCTATGGGGGCGAGATCAAAGATATCGTCGCCGTGCTGCGTCTCTTCGATCCGTCGGAAGGGTTCCGTACCGCCAACAAGGACACCCTCAGTTTTTCATACAGAAACCTTGACTTGCCCTCTGAAACGATTATCATCGGCGCAGTGTTCAGAATGCGGCGGGGGGACGCGGAGGGGATCGCCGAACGGGTCCGGGAAATCCTCGCGGGGAGAAGGGAAAAACACCCGTTGGAATTCCGGAATGCCGGCTCCGTCTTCAAGAATCCGCGGGGGATTCCGGCCGGAAGACTCATCGAAGAGGCTGGGCTCAAAGGAATCCGGACCGGCGACGCCCAGATATCGGAAAAACACGGCAATTTTATCGTCAACCGGGGACATGCCACCGCAGGGGAGATCCTCTTTCTGATCGCCCTCGTCCAGCAGCGGGTTTTCGAGGCGACGGGGCATGCCCTGGAAACCGAGGTGAGGATCATCGGGGAATAAATGTATCAATGAAGACTACGTATCGTCTGCAACTGGAAGCGAAAAAAAACCGGCTGAAGCGCCGCGCGGGAGAGGTCTTGCGGGAAACCGCCCGAGCGCTCCTCCTGATGGGCGTCATCGTCGCCGTGACCGCTGTGCTTCTCGCCGCTTTTGACTACGTGGTCCGCTCCCCCTATCTCAACATCCGGGAGACCGTCGTTCGGGGCTGCAGGGAACTTACGGAAAAGGACATCATGGCCCTGGCAGCCGTCCAGCCGGCGCCGAACATCCTGAGCCTCAACCTGGATGCGATAGCCCGCCGGATCCGTGTCAATCCCTGGATCCGGAATGTCTCCATCGGCAGGGAATTTCCGAGCCGTCTGGTCATTGTGGTCCAGGAAAGGGAGCCGGTAGCCCTCCTCGAAAGGGAAAACACACTCTATCTGTTAGACGGCGATGGGACGCCTTTCAAGAAAGTGGAGTTAGGGGAGGGAAACGACCTTCCCGTTCTGACGGGCTTCGTCCGGGCGGGCAGGATCGATGAGCCGCTTCTTAAGAGCTCCCTGGCGCTCTTGAACACCCTCGCGGCGGCGAAGGATGTCCCCCCGATCGGCGCCGCCTCGGAGATCCACGGAGACGAGACCTTCGGGCTCTCCCTCTTCACCGACATGGGACTCTGCCTGCAGCTCGGTTTCGAAGGCTATGAAATAAAGTTGAAGCGCCTGATTCCTGTCATGGAGGATCTGGATAAAAAGAACCTGAAATCGGCTTTCCTGCTCATCGACCTCAACGATCCGGCCAAGATCAATGTCCAGAGGCGAAACCTCCTGGTTCCGACGGCGCCGGCAGTCGGCGGGAAGGGATACCCGATGTAGGAGATTTCAAGACATGCCTGACCATTCGGCAGCGATCCGGGAATAGATGATGCTGCCGCGAAAAGTGCACAAAACGTTCAATAGGGGGCGGGAGGATTGGATGGGGAAAAAAGATAACGTCATAGTCGGTCTGGATATCGGGACCACGAAGACCTGTGCGATCGTCGGTGAGGTCAAGGAAATTGGGGTCGACATCATCGGCATCGGTTCCCACCCCTCGGAAGGGTTGAGAAAAGGCGTCGTAGTCAACATCGAGAGCACCGTCGAATCCATCAAGCGGGCGGTGGAAGAGGCGGAACGCATCTCCGGCTGCGAGATCCGTTCCGTCTATGTCGGCATCGCCGGCGGCCACATCCGGGGCCAGAACAGCTTAGGAATCGTGGCCGTCAAGGGACGCGAGGTGGAAGCGGATGATGTGGAGCGAGCGATCGATGCGGCCATGGCGATCGCCATCCCCCTGGACCGACAGATCCTCCATACCCTGCCCCAGTACTACGTGGTCGATGAACAGGACGGGATCCGCGATCCGGTGGGAATGTCGGGCGTCCGCCTGGAGGCGAAGGTCCATATCGTGACCGGCGCCGTCACCTCCATTCAGAACATCGTGAAATCGGTCAACCGGGTGGGACTGGATATCAAAGAAATCGTCCTGGAACAGATCGCCTCCAGCGAGGCTGTCCTGAGCTCCGACGAAAAGGACCTCGGGGTCGCCCTGCTCGACATCGGCGGCGGGACGACCGACATCGCGATCTTCTCGGAGGGAAGCATCAAACACACGGCGGTCCTACCGGTCGGAGGCAATTATGTGACGAGCGACATCGCCACGGGGCTGCGGACGCCGATCGCCGAAGCGGAGAGGATCAAGATCAAATACGGCTGCGCTTACATGCCGCTGATCCCCAAGGATGAGGCCATCGAAGTTCCCAGTGTCGGGGGGCGAGCGCCGCGAGAGGTCTCCCGTCAGATCCTGGGCCGGATCATCGAGCCCCGCATGGACGAGATCCTCAGCATGGCCTACAAGGAGATCACCAAATCCGGTTGCGAGGACATCCTGGCCGCGGGGGTAGTCCTGACGGGAGGGGCCTCGATCCTCGAGGGCGTCCCCGAACTGGCGGAGCAGATCTTCAACATGCCGGTCCGGCGGGGCTGCCCGACGGACATCGGGGGGCTTACGGACGTGATCAACAGCCCCCTGTATGCGACCGGTGTCGGGCTTGTGCTCTATGGAAGCCGTAACATAGCACGAGAGGCGTTGAGCAGGGCGGAGGGAAATTTCATCAGCCGTATGTTCAAGAGTCTCAAATTGTGGGTTCTTGAATTCTTTTAGGGAGGGGAGGAGTTATGTTCGAATTGTCGGATACGGGTTTTGTGAGCGCGGCCAGGATCAAGGTGATCGGCATCGGCGGCGCGGGCGGGAATGCCGTCAACACCATGATTTCATACAACCTTCTGGGAGTTGATTTCATCGCGGCCAATACCGATGCACAGGCGCTGGGGGCCTCCACTTCACCGATCAAGATCCAGCTCGGCGTCGAGGTAACCAAAGGGCTGGGCGCCGGTTCGGACCCCGATATCGGCCGGCAGGCCGCCCTCGAAGCCAGGGAGCCGCTGCGGGAACAGCTTGAGGGAGCCGACATGGTTTTCATCACCGCCGGCCTGGGAGGAGGCACGGGCACGGGAGGGGCGCCGATAGCGGCGGAAATCGCCAAGGAGATGGGCGCCCTGACTGTGGCGATCGTGACGAAGCCCTTCCAGTTCGAGGGGAAGAGACGAAACGGCCAGGCCGACGAGGGAATCGCCGAACTGCGAAAGAGCGTGGACACCCTCATCATCGTCCCCAACCAGCGGCTCCTCAGCCTGGGCGGCCGCAATGTCTCGCTCCTCGAAGCCTTCAAGAAGGCCGACGACATTCTCTACCATGCCGTCAAGGGGATCTCCGATCTGATCATGGTTCCGGGGCTGATAAACCTCGACTTCGCCGATGTGAAGAACATCATGTCGGAAATGGGTTTCGCCCTGATGGGGACCGGCGTGGCCAGCGGCGAGAACAGGGCGGTGGAGGCGGCCCAGAAGGCGATCTCCTCGCCGCTTTTGGAAGACAACACCATTCAGGGCGCCCGCGGCGTTCTGTTGAACATCACCGGCGGCCCGGACATGACCCTCTACGAGATCCACGAGGCCTCCTCGCTGATCCAGGCCGAGGCCCACGAGGATGCGAACATCATCTTCGGCACCGTCGTCGACGAAACGATGACAGACGAGATCCGGATCACCGTGATCGCCACCGGCTTTGAAAATCCTGGCATGCCCAAAGCCAACGTCACGACGCTCGGCATTCTCCGGCGAAAAAACAATCTGGCCGTGCCCACCTATATCAGGAACGACAAACCGGTTGACGTATGCGGCACAGTCAAGACCGACAGAGACGAAGATGAGGGGAAGCCCGATCTGGAGATCCCCACATTCCTCCGGAGGCAGGCGGATTAAAAATACTTCCGGCGGGGAGGCAAAGGCCTGATAATGTCCTGGAAACTGAAAAAGAAATGCCTCGCTCTCCTCGCACGGGAAGAGGGGTACACCCGCAAGATCTGGGGAGATGCCCTGACGATCTGTCTCGCCTACCCGAACGTTTACAGGACGGGGATGTCCAATCTCGGGTTTCAGACCGTCTACGCCCTCATAAACCGCCACCCCGCCTGCCTGTGCGAACGGGTCTTTCTCCCCGATCCCGGCGATGAAGCGGACCATGCCGCCTCCGCAACCCCGCTCTTCAGCCTCGAATCGCAGAAGCCCCTCGGCGATTTCGACATGGTCGCCTTCTCCCTCTCCTTTGAAAACGACTATCCCAACATCCTCCGGATTCTCGATTTGGCGGGGATTCCTCTCGCAGCCGAGATCCGAAGAGAGAAGGACCCCCTCGTTATCGGCGGCGGCATCGCCGCCACCCTCAACCCAGAACCCCTCGCCGACTTTTTCGACCTCTTCCTCTTAGGCGAAGGCGAGGCCGTTCTCCCCGAATTTCTGGATGCCGCGGTCGCCCTCCGCCGGCAGCTTACGCGGGAGGCATTCCTCGCCCATGCGCAGAAAGAGATCTCCGGGGCCTATGTCCCCCGTTACTACCGGGTCACGAACCAATGCGACGGACGTATCGCCGCCCGGGAGCCCGTCGACGCCGCCTTCCCCCGGCGGATCCCCAAACGGTGGGTCCCTGACCTCGACACATTCCCGACCGAACAGGGCATCACCACCGCCGGCACTGAGTTCGGCGGCATGTTTCTCACGGAGGTCAGCCGGGGGTGCCGGCGGGGCTGCCGTTTCTGCGCCGCCGGTTTCGTCTGCCGGCCGGCGCGTTTCCGGAGCGCCGCGTCTCTGGAGGGCTCCTTCCGGCGGGGGCTCGAAAAAAGGAAGACGATCGGCCTTTTAGGCACGGCCGTCTCGGACCACCCCGATCTCATCCCCCTGTGCCGTTCTATCCTGGACAGCGGCGGAGGATCTGTGGCCGTCGGCTCTCTCCGCCTTGATCGCCTGAGCGTCCCCCTGGTGGCGCTCCTGAAGGAAACGGGAATGGAGACCGTCTCCCTCGCACCTGAGGCCGGATCTCAGCGTCTCCGGGATGTGATCCGCAAGGGGTTCACTGCAGAGGAGATCTTTTCCGCGGTTGAAAAACTCATCGAATATGATATGCTGCATCTACGGCTCTACTTCATGGTGGGCCTCCCGACGGAAACGGACGAAGATATGGATGCCATCGTCCAACTGGTCAAGGGGATGGAGCATCGCGCCCGCCGGTATTCGGCGGGCAGGAAAGGGTTCCGGCGTCTGACGCTCAGCATCAACCAGTTCATCCCCAAACCCGGAACGCCCTTCCAGTGGCACCCCCTGGAGGATACGGCCGTCGTCAGGAGAAGGATCCGGCGGATCACCGGCGCCTTGCGGGACGAAAAGGCGGTCCGGGTCATCCACGACATCCCGAAGTGGAATTATATCCAGGCGCTGCTCTCGCTGGGCGACCGAACGGTGGGAAAACTGCTGCTCGCGGTTCACCGTCACGGGGGCAACTGGGCGCAAGCCTTTAAGGAAGTGAATGTGAATCCCGACTTCTACGTCTACCGCCGGAAGCAGACCGGGGAGATCCTGCCGTGGGATTTTATCGATCACGGCATTGAAAAAACATTCCTAATCAGCGAATACCGGAAGGCATTGTCCGGGCCACCAGGGACAGATTTTAAATCTGTCCCCATCTAAACAAGGAGACAAAACCATGACCACCGTCCGCACCCCCCATCCCCGGACCAGACAGATGAAGGTGATGATCCTCTTCATCGCCGCACTGGTCCTGTTGGTTGTTTTTCTTCGGATCATCGGCCTGATCACCGACTGGTTCTGGTTTCAGGAAGTGGGTTATCAGCAGATCTTTACCGTGACCCTCCTGGCGAAGATCAAGACCGGCTTTCTCTTTGGCGCGGTTTTCTTTCTCATCCTCTACGGCAGTCTCCTGATCGCGCTGCGCCTTTCGCGGGAACCCCTTTTCGGCGATCAGGCGGGATCGTTCGACATTCCGCTCCGGCAGATGGAGCCGGGCGCCCTAAAGATCCTGGTCTCCGCGGGATCGCTCCTCTTCGGCCTTTTCGCCGCGGCGAACGGATCCGATCAGTGGGAAAACTTTCTCCGCTTCGTCAACGCGACCCCCTTCGGCGTCTCCGACCCGCTGTTCCGGAAGGATATCGGCTTCTACGTCTTCCAGCTCCCCTTCCTTCTCCATATCCACGGCTGGCTGAAGTTCGTCCTCATGGTGACGGCGGCGGCGACGGGGTTCATCTATCTCATCAGGCGATCATTTCTGTTTATACCGCCCCGGGTATGGAAGATTGCGCCCGCCGCCCGTGCGCATCTCGCCCTCCTTGTCGCCCTGTTCTTTTTCTGGGGCGTCTTCGGGACCTGGCTTGACCTCAACGACCTCCTCTTTACGAAACGAGGGGTGGTCTTCGGTCCCGGCTACACCGACGTGACCACCCAGCTCTGGGTGCTGAAACTCATGATGGGGCTTTATGCACTCTCCGGGATCGCCGCGATTTTCTATGCCTTCCGTCCGAACTGGCGGGTTCCGGCGGCGGCGGTTCTCCTTCTCATCGCCGTGACCGTCCTGGGCCGGGGGATCTACCCCTCCCTCGTCCAGAAATTCAAAGTGATTCCCAACGAGATCGTTGCCGAAACCCCCTATCTGGAGAAGAACATCCGCTATACGCGTCTTGCCTACGGGCTGACCCAGATCGAGGAGAAGGAGTTCCCGACGGAGGATAATCTGACGGCGAAGGACCTGGAGAAGAACAACCTGACCGTGAAGAACATCCGGCTCTGGAACCATGCGCCGCTCTTGCAGACCTACAGCCAGCTCCAGGAGATGCGGACCTACTACAAGTTCACCGGCGTCGACAACGACCGCTACACGATCAACGGCGAATACCGGCAGGTGATGCTCTCTCCGCGGGAGATCTCCTATCCGGCGCTGCCGTCCCGAACCTGGGTGAACGAACATCTCGCCTACACGCACGGCTACGGCGTCGTCATGGGCCCCGTGAACCGCATCTCCCCCGAGGGGCTCCCGGAATTCTTCATCAAGGACATCCCTCCCGTCTCGACGACGCCCGTCAAAGTCACCCGCCCGGAGATCTACTTCGGGGAGAACTCAAACGAATATGTCTTCGTGAAGACCAAAATGCCGGAGTTCGACTACCCCGTGGGCGACAAGAACGTATACTCCCGCTACGAGGGAAAGGGAGGCGTTCCTCTCTCCTTCTGGAGGAAACTGATCTTTGCGGTCCGTTTCGGTTCCATCACGATGCTCCTTTCGGACGACATCACCTCCGAAAGCCGCATTGTCTACCACCGCAACGTCCGCGAGCGGGTCTCCATGATCGCCCCCTTTGCACACCTCGACCAGGACCCCTACCTTGTCATCTCGCCGGAGGGGCGCCTACTCTGGTTCATCGACGGCTACACGGTCACGGATCGCTTCCCCTATTCGGAGCCCACCCCGGACGTGGGCAACTATATCCGCAACACGTTGAAGGCGGTCGTGGACGCCTATGACGGAACGGTTCAGCTTTACGTTAGCGACCCGACCGACCCGATCATGCAGACCTACAGCCGGATCTTCCCCGGCGTCTTCAAGCCGATGGGCGAGATGCCGGAGGCGCTCCGGAGCCATGTCCGCTATCCGTCGGGTTTCATGGCGATCCAGGCGCGGATGTACCGGGCGTACCACATGCAGGACCCGCGGGTCTTCTACAACAAGGAAGACCTCTGGTCGATCCCGGGGAAACAGGTCGCCGGCGGCCAGCAGGCCATGGACCCCTACTACACGATCATGAAGCTCCCCGGGACCGAGAAGGAGGAGTTCATTCTCCTGGCCCCCTTCACGCCCAGCATGAAGGACAACATGTCGGCCTGGATGGCCGCCCGCTGCGACGCCCCAAATTACGGGAAGGTGATCGTCTACAAATTCCCCAAGCAGAAGTTGGTCTACGGCCCGCGCCAGATCGAGGCCCGGATCGACCAGGACACCGAGATCTCCAAGCAGCTGACGCTCTGGCAACAGCATGGATCGAACGTGATCCGGGGGAGCCTGCTGGCAATCCCGATCGAGAAATCGATCCTCTACGTCGAATCCCTGTACCTGGCCGCCGCCAACGGCCAGCTCCCCGAACTCAAAAGGGTGATCGTGGCCTACGGGAATAACATCGCCATGGAGGAGACGCTCGACCTCGCCCTCCGGAAGATCTTCGGCGGGGGACCGATGAAGGACCGGGAACCGCAGGCCGGCGTAAAGCAGCCGGCGGCGGGCGCGGAGCTCAGCGACCGGCAGACGGCCATCGAGGCCCTCGGCCATTTCCGGAAGGCGCAGGAATTCCTCCGGCAGGGGAACTGGGGCGCCTTCGGCGAGGAGCTTAAAAAAACGGGGGAGATCCTGCTCTCGATCGAAAAGAAGGGCGGAAAGGCAAAATAGCGTTTCCAAGCAAAAACCGGCCGGTTGCAAAGCCGTCAACAGGGTTACACAGATATTTAAGGAGGTTATGGTCATGGTCAGGGATAGTGTGGCGGTTTCCACCACTGCATGCTGGAAAAAAGGGGAGGCCCCCGGTCGGGGACTCGTCAGAACGGTCGTTTGCCTGTGCCTGCTGCTTCTGGTGAGCGGCTGCACGCCCAAGCTCTACAACATTGACATGCGGTATCAACCGACAAAGACGATCACGCCGGCTCTGAACGACGGCCGGAAATACAGCCTGACCGTGGCCTCATTCATCGACCGCCGGAAGATGGACGACACGCTCCTGATCGGTCGGGTCTTTAAATCCGACGGCTCCTCCATCCCGATCCTGCCTAAATACGTCAAGGCGACGGACGCCGTGGCCTCGGCGCTCCGCGAACTTCTCATCAAATCGGGATACAGCGTCGTCCCGGACAAGCCGGCCTGGAACCTGGAGGAGGCCGCCATCCAGCCGGGCTGGGGCACGCTCCTCGTCGGCGGCGCCATTGACGATCTCGATGTGACCTGCCTCGACACGATCCCGAGAATACGCTACACGGCCAAGGTGCGGGTGACGCTGATCTTTGCCGACGTCCAGAAGAAGAGAATCTTCTACAAGGTGACTTCGGAGAGCAGTTCTTCCCTGGATCATGTCGTTTTTTCAGAGGAGAAGTTGGAGAGCCAGATCAATGGCGTCCTGTCGGACGCGATGGAAAAGGCGATCGAAGGGCCGGAAACCGGCCGCCGGATCCGGGAGGCGCTCAAACAGTAGCTGCCTCCGGCCGGCTTCTGCCGTCAAGGCTCTCGCAAAACCGGCAGGCAAGCCGTCAAAACAGGGAGCCGTCACCAGTGGGGCTGGTTGCCGATGCGGTGTCCCATGACCTCGGTGGTGTCGGACACCACGACGAAGGCGGCCGGATCCTCGCTGCGGACGATCTGCTTGAGGGTCGCCACCTCCCGGAAGGTCACCACCGTGTAGAGGATCTGCTGCTCCCGCTGCGAATAGGCCCCCTGACCGCGGAGGATGGTCACGCCGCGGTGGATTTCGGTGAGAATCCGGGGAGAGATTTTTTCCCACCGGAGCGAGATGATGAAGACCGCCTTCCGTTGGCTTAAGCCCGACACGACCAGGTCGACGATCTTCGTGGAAACATAGAGGTAGATCAGGGTATAGAGGGCGCCTTCCAGGGAGAAGAGCAGGGCCGCGGTTGCCAGCACCAAGGTGTTGAAGGCCAGGACCGTCGTCCCCACGCGGATGGAAAAGCGATGGAGGAAGATCACCGACAGGATATCGGTCCCGCCGGCGGATCCCATCGATTTGAGGATAACCCCCGACCCCGTTCCGAAGATTAGACCGGCAAGAATGGCGGCCAGCAGCTTGTCCTGGACCGGAACCGGGAATTGAGCCCATTGGACGGCGGCGGAAAAGATCAGCGTCCCGACGATGCTGTAGAGGAAAAACCGGCGGCTGATGAAAAACCAGCCGGCGATGAACAGCGGCACGTTCGCAAGGGCGTAGATCAGGGCAACGGAGAGAGACGGGACGAGGTAATGAAAGACGAGGGCCAGACCCGTCACGCCGCCGCTGACGAAGCCGTGGGGAATCAGGATGCCGTTGACGACCACGCCGCACAGGAGGCTTCCCAGAACCAGCAGCACCAGGTTCCAGCCGATGTTCTTCAGAACCGGCCAGCCTCCCCACCGGAAAAGGACCGGCATCGTAATCACCTCCCGTTCACGGATGATCCCCGCAGTGATCGGTCTGCGGGGATTCGTATTTCCGGCAGCCTCAGGCGTCGCCTCCGGACAAAAGCGCCGACCCTGCCGGTGCGAACATGATACAGGGATTGCTGGAAAAAGTATACCGGCAATTCCCGCGCCCACATCACGACCCTCAACAAGCCGGTCTACAACATCGTCAAATTCGGGATCCGCGGCCTGAGGCAGCCATCGCGGCGGAGGGCAGCGGTTTCAGGACGGACTGGATCCCCGGACGGGAAGGGGGAAAGAGGATCGCAAATATTTTCTCTAAAAATTTTTCGCTTGACAATGCTCTCCTTATATGAAATAATATTTTCAACAAATAATAACTTTGAAGGAATTATTTCATGCCTATCCCGACCCTCATTGCCGACAAGCAGATCCAGATGACCTCATCCCAGAGCCGTGCGGCTCAGTACATCACGGATCATTACGACGAGGCAATTTTTATGACGGCCTCGAAATTGGCCAGGCAGGTGGGCGTCAGCGAAGCCACGATCGTGCGGCTTGCGCAGGTCCTCGGGTTTGACGGCTACCCGGCAATGCAGCGGATGCTCCGGGAAAAACTCCAGGAACGCCTGACCACGGTCACCCGTCTCGAAAAAAGCGTCCAGAACGTCCGGAACGACGGGGACGTTCTTACAAAGGTCATGCAGGAGGACATCAGGAACCTTTCTCAGACCCTGCAGGAGATCTCCCTGGACACCTTCCACAAGGCCGTCATTGACATGAAAAGCGCCAAGATGATCTACGTGGTGGGGATGAGGGGCGCCCACGCTCCCGCACTCGTCCTCTCCCTTTACCTGCGTTTTCTGAGGAAACAGGCCACCGCGGTGATCCCCGGTTACGGAGACGTCTGGAACACCCTTCACGGCATGGGCAGCGAGGATCTCGTCATCGGCATCAGTTTCCCGCGGTATACGAAACTGACAATCGACGTGCTGGAATACGCCCATGAACAGGGCGCTCGGGTCGGCGCCATCACCGACTCCCCCTTCTCCCCCCTCGCCCGCAACGCCGACTGGGTCCTGTCCGTCCATTCCCGGCTGGACTCCTTCATCGAGTCGTTCACCGCAGCCATGAGCCTGGTCAACGCCCTGTTGACGGCGCTGAGCGTTCAGGATCCGGAGGAAACCATGAAGGCGCTTAAGGAAAGGGAAGCCCTCTGGCAGCAGAAGGAGATTTACGTCATCCCTTACGCGGATCCCCGGAACAGAAACAACGAAAGGAGACCCCGCCGCGGCAAGCCGCGTCTCTGAGCAGGCGGCAACAGGACCGGATTTCCTTCTTTTCAACTTCCCGTTGACCTCAAGGGCGCCGCGATTATTGGCAGAACAAATGACACCGGAATCCGGGCATTCAGCTCCACCGTGAGAAGAAGCGCGGTTTCGAATCTCGATCATTATCAGGAAAGGAGGATGCAATGGGGTCGTTGAACCGTCTTTTCAGGCCCGCGTCCGTTGCGGTCATCGGGGCCTCCGAGGTCCCCGGCAAGGCGGCGGAGCGGCGGACGAGGAGCCTGATCCAGGGAGGATACCCGGGAAAGATCTTCCTGATCAACCCCAAGCGCGATACCCTCTTCGGACAAAAGGCCTACCCCTCGATCCTCGATATCGGGGGGGATGTGGACCTCGTCGTGGTCATCGTCGCCCCGAAGCTGATCACCCAGGCCGTAGCGGACAGCGTGAAGATGCATGCCAAGGGGATCGTCATCATCACGGCAGGACTCGGTGAAACGGGAGAGGAAGGAAAGAGGATCGAGGGGGAGATCCTCCGGACCGCCACCGAGGGCGGCGCCAAGATCATCGGCCCCAACTGCTCCGGCCTCTTCTCCGCGGCAGGCGACATGAACCTCCTTGGCGTCCCGCCGATCAAAAAGGGGCCGCTAGCCGTCATCGCCCAGAGCGGAAACATCATCGACTCGATCACCCACTACGCCGAGATGCGCGGGGTGGGACTCAGCCACATCATCTCCGCGGGGAACGCGATCGGCGTCCAGTTCCACGAGTACATCGATTACCTGGGGCAGGACGAGGGAACCAAAGCGATCCTGATGTACATGGAGGGGATCAAGGAAGGGGGGGAGATCGTCCGGGTGGCGCGGGAGGTTTCGAAGCGCAAACCGATCGTGATCCTCAAGGTCGGACGGAGCAAGGCGGGCGCCCGCGCCGCCGCCTCGCACACCGGCTCGCTGGCCGCCGACGACGCCGTCGTGGACGCGGCCTTCCGCCAGGCGGGAATCGTCCGGGTCGCCAACGTGGACGAGATGTTCGACGTCGCGATGGCTTTCGCCAACATGCCGCTGCCGAAGGGAAATCGCGTCGCCATCGTCTCCGAGGGCGGCGGGGACAACTCGGTCGCCGCGGACAACGCGGAACACTTCGGCCTGGAGGTCCCGGTCCTGCCGCAGGCCGCCCAGGAGAGGATCCGCCCCTTCCTCCTGGCGGGGATGCCCGCCTCGAACCCGATAGACTACGGCGGCACGGCTGAGGAGAACCCCGACATGATCAACAAGGTCGTCGAGGTCCTTATGGAGGAGGAGACTATCGACTCCGTTTACGTAACGGGATTCTTCGGCGGTTTCAAGGAAATCATCGCCCCGCACGTCGGCGAGCTGGAGAAGAAGACCTCCCGGGAGCTGGTCCGCCTGATGCGTCAATACGGAAAGCCCATCGCCATCCACACCTCCTTCGCCCAAGCCCCCTTCCCTTCCATGGAGATTCTCAATGAAAACGGCGTTCTACTGACCCCCTCCTCGGAACGGGCCGCGCAGTGTCTGGCCTATATGGCCAAATTCGGAGCAAAACGTGAGAAACTGAACCTTGCCAGGCCATTGCCGGCTATCAAGGCGGATGTCACCAAGGCCAGGACGCTGATCGAAGGGGTGAAACAGGCAGGCCGGAAGAATCTTTTGGAGACGGAGGCGAGAGAACTCCTCTCCCTCTACGGCATCCCTCTGCCCCCGGCCAAGCTGGCGAAAACCCCGGAAGAGGCGGCCGCTGCGGCGAAGGCCGTCGGCTTTCCCGTAGCCCTGAAGATCGTCTCCCCCGATATCCTCCACAAGTCCGACGCGGGGGGGATCCTCCTGAACCTCGGTGACGAAAAGGCCGTCCGCGAGGGGTTCGCGGCGGTCGTCGCAAACGCCGGAAAGGTCAGCCGCCCAGAGAAGGTCCTTGGTGTCCTCGTCGCGCCGATGGCGCCGAAGGGCCAGGAGTGCATCATCGGCATGATCCGGAACCCCCAGTTCGGGGCGGTTCTGATGTTCGGCCTCGGGGGCATCTTCGTGGAAGTCCTGAAGGACGTCTCTTTCCGGGTCATACCTCCGACCGATCTCGATCTGGAGGAGATGGTCAGCGAGATCAAGGGGTATCCGCTCCTGGCGGGTGTCCGCGGCCAGAAGCCGAAGGATACCGGAATCCTGAAGGAGATCCTGCGGAGGCTGGCCCAACTGGCAGACGACCACCCGGAGATCGCCGAGGTGGACATCAATCCGGTCATCGTCCATGAACAGGGGGCGTCCGTCGCCGACGCCCGGGTGATCATCGGTTAAGGGGAAGAATGGAGGAGTTCGAGATGAATTTTGAATGCATCATCTATGAGAAGAAGGAGGGGGTAGCCGTCATCACCCTGAATCGGCCCCAGGTGCTCAACGCGATGAACAAGCAGCTCTGGCTCGAGGTGGAACATGCCCTCGCTGACGCCCGCGAGGACGAAACGGTCAAGGTCCTCATCTTCACCGGGACGGGGCGGGCCTTCTCTACCGGGGCCGACCTCAAGGACTCCAAGGGGCGGTCGCTGAAAGCCTACCGGGACTACCTGGTCCACCTCCAGGAGATCTCCCGCCAGATCATCCGCTACCCCAAGCCGACGATCGCCGCCGTGAACGGCTTCGCCCTGGGAAGCGGCTACGAGCTGGCGCTTGCCTGCGACATCCGGATCGCCGCGGAGGGGGCGAAGTTCGGCTCCCCCGAGGCACGGGTCTCCTCCTCGGTCACCGGCGGCGCGATGCGCCTGGTTCAGGACTTGGTGGGACCGGGCAAGGCGCGGGAACTCCTGTTCACCTGCGACTACATCGACGGGAAAGAGGCGGAGCGGATAGGCCTCGTCAACCGAGCCGTCCCCGCGGAGGCGCTCATGGAGGAGGCGATGGCGATGGCGAAGAAGATCGCCGCCAATTCGATCTTCTCCATCAACCTGATCAAGAAGGGACTCAACATGGCCTCCGAAGTCAGCCTGGAGGCGCTGATGGATTACGAAATCGAGGCCTGTCTATCAACGGTATCGGCACCGGAACGGCAGGAGAAGTTAGAGGAATTCGCGGAGCGGAAAAAGTAGTAGGGGCGGGACGCCCCGCATGATCGTTCACCGGCAGCCCCGGCAGAGGCGGAAAAGAGATCCTCTTTCGGGGGAGGAAAGGCGCTGCCAGGGCCGGGATAAGGAACTGAGACCGGCGAAAGTTTTCGGTAACGACGGCAATGGGGGAACGGATGTGATCGATCGGTTCCAAAAAGAAAACAAAAGACTAATGATTAAGGAGGGTAAGAAAATGAAGCGTTCATGGATCACAGTATTGGCAATCTTGATGGTCGTGTCCCTGGGGTTTGCGCCCCGGACGTTCGCTGCGGACAAAAAAATCTTCCTGACGCTCGCATCGGGAAGCCCCGGCGGGGCCTACTATCCGCTCGGGGGCGGCATGTCCGTCGTGATTCAGAAAACCGTTGAAGGCTTCCGCGTCGCCGCCGAATCCACGGGGGCCTCGGTGGAAAACAGCCGTCTCGTCGGCAACGGCGATTCGGACATGGGGATGGTCATGGGAAGTGTCGGCTACAACGCCTCCCAGGGCAAGGCGCCCTTTGAAAAGAAATACAACATCGTCGCCCTTTTCCAGATGTACCCGGCGCCCCAGCACCTTGTGACGACGGCCCAGTCCGGAATCAAGAGCATCGCCGATCTCAAGGGCAAGAAGGTTTCCATCGACGTCCCCGGTAGCGGATGCTCCACAATGGCCAAGATCATTCTCGAGGAGGCAGGATTCAATCTGGAGAAGGATTTGACGATCGCCAACCTCTCTCAGACGGAATCGGTCCAGGCCCTCAAGGACGGGGTGATTGACGCGGTCTTCTTCAACTTCGCCTATCCGGGCTCGGCAGTCATGGATCTGGCGGCCACCCGCGACATCGTCCTGGTTCCCATGGACCAGAAGCTGGCGGACAAGATCATCAAGAAGTACCCCTATTACGTAAAGATTGTCATCCCGGGCAAGACCTACGCCAAGGTGGATTACGACGTCCTTGCCCTGGGCGATTCCAACGTCATGATCGCCAACAAGAAGATGAAAGATGAAGTGGCCTACAAGATCGTTAAGGCCATCTACTCCAACGTCACGGAGGGAAAATACGCCCTGATCAACGTCCATCCCGTCGCGGCCCAGCTCACGCCGCAGAACGCGGTCAACAGCCCGCTTCCGCTCCACCCGGGCGCGGCGAAGTATTTCAAAGAAGTGGGGGCATTGAAATAGGAAACCCGGCGCCGGTTCATGGGGATCGGAGATCCGGAGCAGTGAAACAGTCGGGGGGCCGGCCGGCGCCGGCGGCCCCCTTCCTTCTCTATTCCGAGTCCAACAACAGAAGGGACCGAGGGCATTCATGTGCAGGATCCTCTTTCTTTTGCTGACCCTCCTGTCCGTTGCGGGCCAGGCGCCGGCGGCATCCCGCGCGGAGGAGAGCATGACCTTCCAAATCGTCCGTACGGTCGGGGAAGAAGTGCTCTGGGAATCCCCCGTAGAGCCAGGAGATTATTTCACGATCGATTACCGCCACTCCTCCGATCACACGCCGGTTCATGATCTGTTCCAGATTGGGAGTGATGGACAGATCGTTCTGATCGAAGAAAGCTATCGGTGGTACGGGGCGGGACTGGAGTCCCACCCCGATGTCGGGAAAACCGACTTCTCCGGGGAGTGGACCCTGGTGCGCCTGCACCGGCCTTTCCCAAGGTTTTTGCTCCGGGTCGGAGAAGTCGCCAATCATGTCCTGACCCTTCACGGGCAGGAGGTGCCGCTGTTGTCCATAGCCAAGGGGAGAGATTCCGTATGGATTCGGGTAATAAAGAGCGTGAACCAACGATAGCGAAAGAACCGGCGATCCCGCCCGCCGCCGCGATGGAACCGGAAACGGAAGAGGCCCAAGCGGCGAGGCGCGCCCAGGAAATGCTCGATCAATTCGAACGGAAACGCGAATACGGGGGCCTTCCCGCCCTGCTTATCTCCATCGTGGCCGTACTCACATCCCTCTATCATCTGCTGTACGCCTATTTTCACCCGTTCTTCGCCCTGGACCACCGGGCGCTGCACTGGCTGTTCATGTCCGTATTGCTGTTCGCCCTTTACCCGTTTTCCAGAAAGAGGTCGCCGCGGACGCGCATGTCCGCACCCGACGTAATCTTTCTTGTCGTCTCAGTGGGCATCTCCCTGTGGATTTTCATCTATTCCACCAGCATCATGAACCGGGCGGGAACCTACGGCACGATGGACGTCGTCATGGGTACCATCCTGGTGCTGATCGTCCTGGAGGCGGCCCGACGCGCCGCGGGCCTGGCCGTTCCGCTGATCGCCGTCGTCTTCATCGGCTACGCCCTGTTCGGCCCCTATCTCCCGGATTTCCTGGCCCACAAGGGATACAGCATCGAGCGACTCTCCACGTACCTGTCTCTCTCCACGGACGGCATCTTCGGCGTCCCCATCGGGGTGTCGGCCAACTTCATTCTCCTGTTCATCCTCTACGGCGCCCTGCTCAGAAAAACGGGCGCCGGCCAGTTCTTCACCGATGTGGCCTTCGCCCTTACCGGCAGGACACGGGGAGGACCCGCGAAGGCCGCCGTCGTCTCAAGCACGTTCTTCGGGATGATCTCGGGAAGCTCGGTCGCCAACACGGTTACAACGGGAACCTTCACCATCCCCCTGATGATACGGACCGGCTACGCTCCCCATTTCGCGGGCGGCGTCGAGGCGTCGGCCTCCACGATGGGTCAGATCATGCCGCCCATCATGGGGGCCGCCGCCTTCATCATGGCTGAGTTCCTCTCCGTCCCCTACTACAAGGTCTGCATCGCCGCCGCCATCCCGGCGACCCTCGCCTTCTTCTCGACGTTCATGCAGGTCCACTTCCGGGCCGTATCCCTGGGTCTCGTCGGCCTTTCCCGGAACGAGCTGCCGAAGATCCTTGCCGCCTTCGCCGCAGGCTGGCACCACCTCTTCTCCATCTTCCTGCTGATCGCCTTCCTGGTGCAGGACTTCTCTCCGGAACGGGCCGTCTTCTGGGCGATCATTGCCACCGTCGTCACCTCATTCATCATGAGTCTCGTCAGGAAGGAATCGCTGAAGGCCTTCGGAAAGCTGATCCTGGGAGGGCTGGAGGAGGGCGCGATCGGCGCCGTGGAGGTGGCCGCGGCCTGCGCCGCGGCGGGCATCATCATCGGCTCCATCACGATGACCGGTCTGGGGATCAAATTTTCTTCGATGATCGTCGACGCCTCCATGGGAAAGCTCTACCTGGCCCTGCCGTTCACGATGATCGCCTCCCTGTTCCTGGGGATGGGCGTGCCGACGACGGCCCAGTATGTCATCATCTCCGCGCTCGTGGCGCCGGCCCTCATCCAGATGGGGGTCCTGCCCATAGCCGCCCACCTCTTCATCCTCTATTTCGGGACGCGCGCGGACATCACCCCCCCCCGTGGCCCTGGCCGCCTATGCAGCCGCGGGCATCGCCCATTCCGATCCCTGGAAGACGGGGCTGGCGGCCTTCCAGCTCGGGATCGCCGGCTTCATCATCCCGTTCATGTTCATCTATGCGCCCGAGCTGCTCTTCATCGGCAGCCTCTGGAAGATCCTCCCGGCGCTGCTGACGGCCACCTTCGGGGTTTACTGCCTCGCCGCGGCCGTCCAGAGATGCCTCCTGCTCGAAACGAGGTGGTACGAGACCTCCCTGCTGCTCGTCACCGCCCTGCTGCTGATCAAGCCGGGGCTCCAGACCGACCTGATCGGCGCCGCCCTGTTCCTTGTCGTTTTTCTGCTCCAGTGGTTCCGCAGGAAGCGCGAAGGCGGACCGGCGGATTGAACAATCCGATTTGGGGTTGTTTCACCTGCCTGTCAGGACAACGCCTGCCGCCGCTCTTTTTTCTTGACAGAGCTAATTATTTCATTAAAAGTTTCGGCGAACGAACACCGGTCGTCTCCCTCCGGAGAGGCCGGCTTTTTAATGATGCAGGGGCATTCATGGTCATCTACCTCAAGCTCTTCCTGACCGCGATCTTCTGGGGCGGCACCTTCGTGGCGGCCAGGGTCGTTGCGCAGCATGTCGCCCCCTATTCCGCATCGTTTCTGCGGTTTTTCACGGCCTCCCTTTTCCTGATCGCCATAATCACCATGAAAGAAGGTCGGATTCCCCGCCTGAAGCGGCATCAGGTCATCCCCGCCATCCTCCTGGGCATGACGGGGGTCTTCGCCTACAACGTCTTCTTTTTCTTCGGTATGAAGACGATCGCTGCCGGACGGGCTTCGCTCATCGTGGCCACCAATCCGATCTTCATTACGCTTCTGTCCGCCTTCTTCTTCCGGGAACGGCTGGATGCCGGGAAGGGAATGGGCATCATTCTCTGCCTGACCGGCGCAACGCTCGTCATCTCCCGGGGGATTCCCCTTTCGATCTTCACCGGGGGCGTGGGGTGGGGCGAGATTTACGTCCTTGGCTGCGTCGCAAGCTGGGTCGCCTACTCCCTCGTCGGCAAGATCATCATGAAGGACTTCTCGCCGCTCGCCGCGGTCACCTATTCCTGCATCATCGGCGGCGCCGCCCTGCTCACGCCGGCTCTCCTGGAAAACATCACGGGGCTCATCGGCGGCTTCTACCTCCGGGACTGGATCGGCATCCTCTATCTTGGCTTCTTCGGGACCGTCCTCGGCTTCTTCTGGTACTATCAGGGGATCAAGGCGATTGGCCCCTCCCGCGCTTCCGTCTTTATCAATTTCGTCCCCGTGAGCGGCGTCTTTTTCGGCTGGCTGATGCTCGACGAGGCAGTCAATCTCTCTCTCCTGACGGGCGCGGCCCTGGTCCTGAGCGGCGTCTACCTGACCAACCGCCCCCG
>Ga0180009_10001737_pt1 | contig 26262 bp, 19 predicted proteins | sample OS_PC_MetaG_FD_123537 | JGI IMG/M metagenome (GOLD analysis project Ga0180009, IMG submission 123537) | Groundwater microbial communities from the Aspo Hard Rock Laboratory (HRL) deep subsurface site, Sweden - OS_PC_MetaG | ecosystem: Environmental > Aquatic > Deep subsurface > Groundwater... | reverse complement strand
GTAGGAGCCCATATGGACCCATTCGAGTTCCGCCCGGGCGTTGCCGTCCGGCAGGGTATAACCCAGGCGGACATTGGCGAGCGTGCGCGGCGCGGTGTCGACATCGTCGCCGTCGCGGATGATTTCCGATCCGGCAATATTGTCGAAGGCATAGGTGTGGCGGGCGTAGGTGCCCGAGGCGGCAATGTCGAAGCCGAAGGCGAGCGGTGCCGCGAGTTCGAGTTCGATGCCGGCGTGGTCCGTCTTTCCGTCCGAGACGTTGAAGCCGTTGGCATCGCGGAAATAAAAATTCTTCTTCTCCATGTAGAAAAGGTTGGTTTCGTAGGAGATGCCGCTCCAGCGCCCGCGAAGGCCAGCCTCGATGCTGTCGAGGGTTTCCGACTTCGCCTCATTCGGCACCTGCAGCCGTTGCAGGCGATAGAGGTCGGTCGTCTGCGGCGCCCGCGTGCCGCGCGCGATGTTGACGTAGCCGGTCGCGGCGTCGTTGAACTCATGCAGGATGCCGATTTTCGGTGTCACGTCGCCGAATTCGTCGACGCGGCTCGGAATGCGCTGGATGCGACCAAAAATACCGTTCGTTGCATGGTTCTCGTAATCGTAGCGCGTGTATTCGAACCGAAGGCCCGCTGTGATCTGCGTTTTCGGCGCAAGCTGCCATTCGCTGTGGATGTAGGGAGCGAGGACCAGCGCCTTCACCGTGTAGTCGTAGTGAACGCCTTGCGGAAGTTCGTTCGGGCCGGGAAAAACGGTCGGCCCCTCTTGTATTTCCGTCAGCGAGCCATCCGTGTATTCGGCATCGAAGCCGAAGATCAGCCTGTGTCCGCCGTCGAGCTTCGCCACCAGGCTTGAAAGGACGCCGCCGCTCCAATGTGCGTTTTCCTCGACGGGCTGCCCGGGGAGGAAGTGCATGAGGAAATCCATGCCGTTGGTGCGCGCATAGGGTGTCAGCACCAGCATCAGATCGTCGTCGAGATCGCGTTCGATCCGGACGGCCGCGCGCACGGCCCAGGCATCGCGATAGGCCTCCGGATCGGGGTTCGTCTTGTAGAGCGCGGGGTCCTTGTACGCGTTCGGCCCGACAACGAAGCCGGCCGTTTCCTGGTTCGTGTTGATGGCGGTGAGCGTCGCCGCGATGCGCGTATCGGGTGCGTCGAAGTCGTAGCGCAGGCGTGCTTTTTGCTGTTCGAGTCCGGATGCGGCGCGGAACCCGCCGTCCTTCAATGCGGCGAAGCTGCCGCGAAAACCATGCGTTGCGCCGTTCTCTCCCGCGATTGTCCGGCTTGCCGTGCCGGAGGATTTGTAAAAATCGTGCGGGCCGCCCCAGACCGTCAGTTCGGCATCGCCATCGAGGCCGGGGGGCAGGCTCAGAAAGTTGATGAGGCCGTGCTCCGCGTTCGACCCGTAACGCGCGCCGCCGGGCCCGCGCACCACTTCGATGCCGCCCGAGACCTCGTCCATCGCTTCCATCAGCGCATTGACGTTTGCGAAGCCCGCCGCGCGCATCGGCACGCCGTCCTCCAGGTAAAGGAAAGAGCCTGCGCCCGCGCCACCGGTGAGGACGGGTGAGCGGATGGCGGTCAGATGTTCCGCGCCGCTGCCCTGCTGGATGCCGACGCCGGGCAGGCGGTTCAGCGTCTCGGCGGGCTGCGCGGGGCGGATGAACTCGACTTCGGGGCCCGCAATCTTGGAAATGTTGCCGGTATGCAGGGCGCGCGGCGTGCCGAACCCCGTCGTGGTGACGGTCAACTCGTCGAGCATCAGCGTCGATCCGTCCCCTTCGTCCTCCGCGAAGGCCATTCCTGGCGCGAGCGACAGCCCAAGCCCGACGAACAATGCAAATCGCCGGCGGACAAGCGCATTGCGGCGCTTAACCGGCCCGAAACGAAAACCAGACACTCTGACACTCCCCCGGGGCGTCGCCCTCTTCCTCGTTCTCATGGCGCGGCTCCTCCCTGCCGGGGCCGCCATGCCTCATTGTTACCATGATGAGCCGTGAGGTCGAATCCGCCTTTTTTCTCCGGAATCCGTGGGCAAACGCGTCAATCGGCCACGGTTGCGCGCTTGTCTGCCGGGCAGGCGCATCCTAAAGTCCGGCCACCATGAAAATTCGCAGAAAATCGATCCCTCCGGTCGCCCTGTCGCTGACGATCGTTGCCATCGCCACGGCGGGCGTCGCCTATTCGCCGACGCTCTATCGGATGTTTTGTGCCGCGACGGGCTATGGCGGCACGGTGAGCGTGAACAGGGCGCTCAAACCGCAGGCGAACGACAGCATCGGCCCCGAGATCACGGTGCGCTTCGACGCGAATACCTCGCCCGGCCTCGAATGGGACTTCAAGCCGGTGCAGCGCGCGGTACAGACGCATAGCGGCGTGCCGACGACGGTTTATTACCGGGCGACGAATACCAGCGACCATACGATTGTCGGGCGGGCCACATATAATGTGACGCCGGATTCGGCCGGCTATTATTTCAACAAGACGGAATGTTTCTGTTTCACCGAGCAGAAGCTTGAGCCGGGCGAGAGCGCGGACATGCCCATCGTTTTCTTCATCGACCCGGAGATGGCGACGGATATCGACACGCGAAGCATCCGCACGATCACGCTCTCCTATACGTTCTTCCGGCAGGATTCGAGCGAGGAAGCGATTGCGGCCGCGAAGCCCCTGCGCGAGGAATCGGAAGCCCGCGCGCGAGAACTTGCCACAGCCGAAACGGCGGACTTCTCGAACCGCACGCCGCATGCGCGCTGATCCGGGCCGGAAAGCCTCTTTCGGCGGCGCGCAAAGCCTGTAGGCTTCAGGCTTCGTTCGCCAACGGAGCACCGGCTGCCCATGTTTCCCATTTCAGACGACAATCCCGAACCCGGCGTTCCTTTTGTCACCTGGGCGATCATCGCGATCTGCGCCGGCGTCTTTTTCCTTCAGACCTCGCTCGGACCGAGCGAGGCGGAACTCGCGGTCTATCGGTTCGGGCTCATTCCGGGCGTGCTTTTCGGCACGACCGAGATGACGCATGCGCCGGTGCCGGCATGGGCGACGCTTTTCAGCTCCATGTTCATGCATGGCGGCTTCGCGCATCTCGCGGGCAACATGCTTTATCTCTGGATATTCGGCGACAATGTGGAACTCGCGATGGGGCGCGTGCGCTTCGTCCTGTTCTATCTCGCGACGGGCGTTGCAGCGGCGCTCGCGCATTCGTTTCTCGTGCCAGCTTCCACCGTGCCGCTTGTCGGCGCGAGCGGGGCGATTTCCGGTGTGCTCGGCGCCTATCTGCTGCTTTATCCGCGAGGCCGCGTGCGCGTCCTCTTCCTGCCTTTCCCCATCATTCTTCTGCGCACCTTCTATGTGCCCGCGCTTCTCGTGCTCGGGCTCTGGTTCATCATTCAGGTGGCAAGCGGCCTCGCGAGCCCCGTCGAGGAAGCCGGGGTCGCCTTCTGGGCGCATGTCGGCGGGTTTGTTGCAGGCATGGTGCTTGTGCCCTTCTTCAAGCGCTCCGGCGTGCCGCTTTTCCATCCGGCCCGCCCGCGCGTCTTCGATGCGCGAACGGCTGCGCGGCGCGGACCCTGGGGTTAAAGTCTTTCGACGTTAAAGCGGCAGCGAAGCGTCATCGTCTCGCCAGGAGCGAGGCTCGCGAGCCCCGTCACGTCCGGGGGCTCCGCGCGGTTCACGGCATCCGGCGCATGGCTCACCGGTTCGGCGCAGAAGAAATCCTCGCCCGGCGGCGCGTAGACGATTGCATGGGGCGCGCCTTCCGCCTCGATCCGGAGCGCGAAGGGGCGATCGTCCCAGGCGATAGCGAAGCGGCCTTCGCTGCCCGAGAAGCAGTGATCGACCTCCACGTTCTTCATCGGCCGGCCTGCGTCGAAGCGCCATTTTTCCGGCGTGGAGGCGAGCCCGAGCGGCACGCCGTCCTCGCCGCTTTCCCAGACGAAGGGGAGATCCGCCTTGAGCCGCGCCATCTTGCGCGCCCCGAAAAAGGGATGAAGGCCGAGGCCGCCCGGCATCGGCTCATCCGCGCGGTTTGTCAGCGTCATGGTGACGGTGAGCGCATTGTCCGAAAGCTCGAAGAACTGTTCGCCCGTGAAACTCCACGGCCAGGGCCAGGCGGGATCGCCGCCCTCATGAACGAAGCGGAGGCGCGCATGGGTCGCTCCCGCTTCCGCCACCTCCCATGAGGTTCGCCAGCCCCGCCCGTGAATGGCATGGGGTACGCAGATATCGTCCGGCGGCAGGCGAACCTCGCGCCCGCCGAAGGAAAAGCGGCCATTCGTGATACGGCCGGAAAAAGGCACGAGCGGGTAGCAGGCCATGTCGAGCGGTGAGGGCCCTTCCACGCCGGCGGGGAGGGCACGCAGCAGTTCCTGCGTACCGTCCTCGTGGCGGGCGGTGAAACGCGCGATCGACCCGCCCGTCTCCGGCGCGAGCGTCGCTTCGAGGGCACTGCAGGCAAGCTTCAGCATGATAGGGGGTCCGTGTCGCGCTCTGCTCAAACAAAAGGCAGGCGCCGGGTGCGTCTGCTCGATTTCTGAGCCTGCACCGGGCGCGCGCTGCCGCCAAGCCCCGTTTTTGCGGTGCAGCGAACTGGCACGGCGCTTGCGACGTATGTCGACGGCAGCGGCTAGGGTTCCGGCTTCGCAAGAGCGATACACGATTTGGCGAAGTGCTGGTCCGAGAGCCGCACCCTGTCCGGTGAACAGCGGGCAGGTACACGGCGGGATAAAAGCCCGGGAGACGGATGTAATGCGAGGGTTGGCATTGCAGAACCGCCGTGACGCCAATCCTCCGACTTTTTGAAACGCGATCACTCGATCCGGAGGACTGGCTATATGACTTCTTTCAGACTCTCATCTCTCAGGTTGTTCGCCGCGGCGCTCGTTGCGACCGCACTCGCATTCACCGCGCTTTCGCCCGCGCATGCCGAAGCGAAGAAGGACTTCAAGGTCGGCTGGTCGATCTATGTCGGCTGGATGCCCTGGGGCTATGCGATGGACCACGGCATCGTGAAAAAGTGGGCCGACAAGTACGACATCAACATCGAACTCGTTCAGTTCAACGACTACATCGAAGGCATCAACCAGTTCACGGCGGGTGCCTATGACGGCGTGATGGCGACGAACATGGACGCGCTTGCCATTCCCTCGGCCGGCGGCGTCGACACCACCATCCTCGTGATCGGCGACTATTCGGACGGCAATGACGCCATCATCCTGAAGGGCAAGGACAAGCTCGAAGACATCAAGGGCCAGAAGGTCAACCTCGTCGAACTTTCCGTCTCGCATTACGTGCTTGCCCGTGCGCTCGAAAATATCGGCATGTCGGAAAAGGACGTGACGGTCGTGAACACCTCGGATGCCGACATGATCGCCGCCTATGCGACGTCCGACGTGACGGCGATGGTGACGTGGAATCCGATGGTGGCCGAGATACTGAAGGAAAAAGACGCGCATAATGTCTACGACTCGACGAAGCTTCCCGGCGAAATCCAGGACTCGCTCGTCGTCAACACGCAGACGATGAAGGACAATCCGGCCTTCGCCAAGGCGATGACCGGCATCTGGTACGAGACGATGGCGCTGATGTCGGGCGGCGATGCGGCGGCCGAGGCCGCGAAGACCGCGATGGGCGAGGCCTCCGGCACCGACCTCGCGGGCTATGAGGCGCAGCTTGCGGCGACCGAGATGTTCTACAAGCCCGAGGATTACATCAAATTCACGGAAGGCAACCTCGTCGAGCTCACGCAGTTTGTCTCGAAGTTCCTCTTCGACCACGGGCTGCTCGGCGATGCTGCGACCTCGCCCGGCTATATCGGCATCGAACTTGCCGACGGAACGATCGTGGGCGACGAGGGTAATGTGCTTCTCCGCTACACGACCGAATACGCGAAGATGGCCGCCGAAGGAAAGCTCTGACGGTCACCCTGCAACAAGGTCGGTAAAGCCATGCGCAGACTCATCAACAGGCAGCCGGATGTCGTGGTGCGGTTCGGGCTTATGCTCGTTCCGTTCATCGCGGTCGTCATCGCTTACATGATCGCCTCGGAAGCGAGACTCTCGGTCAATCCGAACGACAAGCTGCTGCCCGGATGGTCGACGATCGCGGCTGCGATCGAGCGCATGGCCTTCCTGCCCGACCAGCGGACCGGGAGCTACCTGCTCCTGCAAGACACGATATCGAGCCTCACAAGGCTCGGTATCGGTGTCGCCGTGGCAACGGTCATCGGAGGCGTATTCGGCATCCTGCAGGGCCTCATTCCCTACTTCAGGGCGACGTTCAATGCCTTCACCGGCGTGCTGTCGATGATCCCGCCGCTTGCCGTGCTACCGATCCTCTTCATCATTTTCGGCCTCGGCGAACTCGCAAAAGTCGTGCTGGTGGCGGTGGGCATTGCGCCCTTCATCATCCGCGACCTCGCGCTCCGGACGGAGGAGATTCCGCATGAAGAGATCATCAAGGCGCAGACGCTCGGCGCATCCACCTGGCAGATCATTCTGCGCATCGTCGTGCCGCAGATGCTGCCACGCCTTATCGACGGCGTGCGGCTCTCGCTCGGTGCGGCCTGGCTCTTCCTCATCGCCGCCGAAGCCATCGCGTCGGATAGCGGGCTCGGCTATCGCATCTTCCTGATGCGCCGCTATCTCGCGATGGACGTGATCCTGCCTTATGTCGCCTGGATCACGCTTCTCGCCTTCACGCTCGATCTCGCGCTGCGGCTTTTCCAGCGCATCGCCTTCCGCTGGATGTACCGGGGTAACTGAGTATGACGCGTGTCACCGTCGAGAATGTGTGGAAGATCTATGGCGATCAGACCGTGCTCGAGAACGTCAATCTCGAGATCGAGCCCGGATCGTTCATTGCGCTGGTGGGGCCGTCGGGCTGCGGCAAATCCACTTTCCTGCGCATGATGCTGGGCGACGAGGCGCCTTCCAGAGGCCGCATCCTGCTCGATGGTGAAGAGCTCGATGCCGAGCCTTCACCCGATCGCGGCGTCGTCTTCCAGAAATATTCCGTCTTTCCGCATCTGACCGCGCTTCAGAACGTGATGCTCGGTCTCGAATTTGCGGCAAGTCCCGTCATGGCCCGGCTTTTCGGCAAGCGCAAACGGGCGGCGAAGGCGGAGGCGCTCGACATGCTGACATGCGTCGGCCTCGGCCACGCCGTCCACAAATATCCTTCCGAGCTTTCCGGTGGCATGCAGCAGCGCCTTGCCATCGCGCAGGCGCTGATCAAGAAGCCGAAGATCCTGCTGCTCGACGAACCCTTCGGCGCGCTCGATCCCGGCATCCGCGCGGAGGTGCATGAAATCCTGCTGCGGCTCTGGCGCGACGAGGGCATGACCGTCTTCATGGTGACGCATGACCTGTCCGAAGCCTTCAAGCTCGGCACGCGCGTCATCGCCTTCGACCGCGTGCGCACGCGGCCCGAGGAGATGAAGGCCTATGGCGCCACCGTAACTTTCGATCTCAAGGTCGACGGCAAGAGCGTGCCGCCGCGCCCCGAATTGCGCGACGTGCTGGCCGCGGCCGCGCAATAGGAATTCCGGACGGGACGGCCCGTCCGGTTTCGCAAAGCCCCCATGAGACGGGGCGAACCGCCTGGACGGCCAGGCTTCGGCCCGGGGAAACCCGGCGCGCAACAGGAGACGCGCGATGGCGGAAGCATCCCGCAGCGAAAAATATACCGGCCCCTATGCCGCCCAACAGGAACGCTATTACCGGCTCTTCGGCGGCGCGAAGGCGAAGGCCCGCGATTTCAGCGAAGCGACGGGCAACCCGCAGACGCTCCCGGGCGATCTCGTGCGCCTGCGAGAGACGGTGCCCGGCGGCTGGGCGCTTGCGCTGCCGGTCGCGCGCGGCGAGACGCTGCGCATCGTCAACACGCATGCGACGCCGGGCGTGTCGCTCGTCATCTACAATGCGAGGGACACAAGCGAACGCTTCAATGCGGGCGACACGGTGAAGATCCAGTGGAATGCACGGCTCTCGCGCGGCCGCGTGCTCTTTTCCGACATGGGCCGTGTGCTCGCCTCCATCACCGACGACAGCTATGGCCGGAACGACGCGCTGGCCGGCGGCTCGTCGCAGGCAAGCAATGCGGACAAGTATGGCAACGCGGCGCTCCGCAACACGCGCGACAATTTCATCCTGCTCGCCTCCAAGCACGGGCTCGACAAGCGCGACGTGCCGCCTTGCCTCACGCTGTTCGCGCCGGTCGGCGTGGACGGTGCGGGCCGCTTCCGCTGGGAAGGCGAGGGCGCGGCACCCGGCGATTACGTCGATCTCCGCGCAGAGCTCGATCTCCTCGTCTTCGTTTCCAATGCGCCGCATCCGCTGGCGCCCGGCGCCCACGACCCGAAAGACATTGGCCTTCTCGTCTGGAAATCGCCGCCGCCCGCGGCCGACGATTTCTGCCGCACCGCGACCGAAGAAGCGATCCGCGGTTTCGAGAACAATGCGCGCTATCTCGCCGCGCTCGGGGAGGAATGACAGATGACCCTTTCGAACAGACACGAGGAACAAGCCTTCTACGACTTCACCGTGCCGGCGCTGAGGCCCTGGTCGCATGTCGTGAAGAAGGGGCAGATCCTGCGCATCGTCGATCTCGAAGGCTGCCAGGCCGTCGACACGCTTTTCTATAATGCGAACGATTATTCCGAGCGCTACAGCGCGCAGGATACGGCGCGCGCGCAGGGCTCGCCCTATGTGACGGCGGGCACGAAGCTCATCTCGAACGAAGGCAATGCGATGGCGGTGGTCATTGCCGACACGGCGGGCAATCACGACACCTCGGCGGGCGCCTGCTCGGCGGAGGCGAACACCGTGCGCTTCGGTCACGAGACGCGCTACATGCATAGCTGCCGCGACAATTTCGTGCTGGAGCTTGCAAAGCACGGAATGAGCAAGCGCGACATCGTCTCCAACATCAATTTTTTCATGAATGTGCCGGTCGAAGAGGACGGAACGCTCGCCATCGTCGATGGCCTGTCGAAACCGGGCGACTATGTCGAGATACGCGCGGAGATGGATGTGCTCTGCGTGATCTCGAATTGTCCGCAGGTGAACAATCCCTGCAACGGTTTCAACCCCACCCCCATACGCACATTGATCTGGGAAGCGTGAGCTTGTTCCCCGGCGGCGCCGTCCGCCGGGCGCCAGAGGAGGCCAGATGTTCGGCAAGGTATTGATCGCCAATCGTGGCGAAATCGCGCTACGCGTCATCGGGACGCTGCGGCGCATGGGCATTCGATCCGTCGCAATTTATTCGGAGGCGGACCGTTTCGCGCCGCATGTGCGGCTCGCGGATGAGGCGGTTTGCGTCGGTCCGGCGCCGGTCGCGGAAAGCTACCTCAATGTGGAGGCCATTCTCGATGCGGTGCGGGCGACGGGCGCGGAGGCCGTGCATCCGGGCTATGGCTTCCTCAGCGAGAACCCGGAATTTGCCGCGGCGCTCGCGCGGGAGGGTGCCGTCTTCATCGGGCCGCGGCCCGAGCATATGCGTGCCTTCTCGCTGAAGCATACGGCGCGCGAGATCGCGGAGGAAAGCGGTGTGCCGCTGCTGCCCGGTTCGCCGCTCATTGTCGATCTCGACGATGCGCTGACCCGTGCGGAGGAGATCGGCTATCCCGTCATGCTGAAGAGCACGGCGGGCGGCGGCGGCATCGGATTGCAGCTCTGTCATTCGGCGGTGGACCTGCCGCGCCTCTACGACACGGTGCGCCGCCTGTCGCTTGCGAACTTCAAGGATAGCGGCCTCTTCCTCGAAAAATATGTCGCACAGGCGCGCCATATCGAGGTGCAGATTTTCGGCGATGGCGATGGTGAGGTCATCGCGCTCGGCGAGCGCGATTGCTCGGCGCAGCGACGCAACCAGAAGGTGATCGAGGAAACGCCGGCGCCCAATCTGGGGGATGCGGAGCGACGTGCGCTGCATGGAGCGGCGGTGCGGCTTGGACAGCGTGTCTCTTATGCTTCCGCCGGAACGGTCGAGTTCATCTATGACGAGGCGGAAAGGAAGTTCTACTTTCTTGAGGTGAACACCCGACTCCAGGTCGAGCATCCGGTGACGGAAGAGGTGACGGGCCTCGATCTCGTCGAGATGATGGTCAGGCAGGCCGCGGGCGAGCTGGGCGATCTTGCCGCTTATGCGCGCGCGCCGGAGGGGCACGCCATCGAGGTGCGGCTCTATGCCGAAGACCCCGGCCGCAACTTCCAGCCTTCGTCGGGTCTTCTCACGGAGGTTTCCTTTCCGGATGGCGTGCGTATCGACGGATGGATTTCGACGGGTACGGAAGTGACGCCTTTCTACGATCCGATGCTGGCCAAGGTGATCGTGAGGGGGAAAACGCGCGAAGAGGCCGCGGCAAAGCTCGCCGCCGCGCTCGATCAGTCGTGTGTCTACGGTATCGAGACCAATCTCGACTATCTGCGATCGCTTGCGCGCGCGCCGGAATTCCTCGAAGGCCGGCTCCTCACCTCGACGCTCGGCGCCTTCGACTATGAAAGTCCGGGCATCGACGTGCTGTCGCCCGGCGCGCAGTCGAGCCTGCAGGATTGGCCCGGCCGTACCGGTTATTGGGATGTGGGCGTGCCGCCTTCGGGGCCCATGGACGGGCTGTCGCACCGGCTGGCAAACCGCCTCTGCGGCAACCCGCAAGACGCCGCGGCGCTCGAAATGACGCTCAACGGACCGGCGCTGCGTTTCCGCGCGGATACGACGATCGCGCTGGCGGGCGCCGAAATGCCCGCGACGCTCGATGGCGAGCCCATCCCCTTCTGGTGCGCGGTCGAGGTCAAGCGTGGCCAGACGCTCGAGCTCGGTCAGGTGCACGGCGCAGGGCAGCGCGCCTATCTCGCGGTGCGCCATGGTTTCGATGCGCCGCTCTATCTCGGCTCGCGCTCCGCCTTCACGCTGGGGCGCTTCGGCGGTCATGCGCCGGGTGCGCTGAAGACAGGCGACGTGTTGCGGATCAATCGTGAGGGCGCCATCGGCGAACCCGTTGCGGAGCCGCTGCCACCATCCGCGCGCACCCCGCTCACGCGCGAATGGGAGATCGCAACGCTTTACGGTCCTCATGGCGCGCCGGACTTCTTTCTCGACAAGGATATCGAGACACTTTTCAGCACGGCCTACGAAGTTCACTACAATTCCGCGCGCACGGGCGTTCGTCTCATTGGGCCGAAGCCGAAATGGGCGCGCAAGGATGGCGGCGAAGCGGGGCTTCATCCCTCGAACATCCACGACAATGCTTATGCCGTGGGCACGATCGATTTCACCGGCGACATGCCGATCATTCTCGGGCCGGACGGGCCGAGCCTTGGCGGTTTCGTCTGCCCGGCGACGCTCGCGAAATCCGAACTCTGGAAGATCGGTCAGCTCAAGCCCGGCGACAAGGTGCGTTTCCACCGCGTGACCGAGCGGGAAGCGGCCACGATGCGCCATGCGGAAGAGGCATGGGTTTCATCGCTAAAGCGCTCCGTTGCGCCTGTCGCGCAGCAGCGCCGGAAGGAGGATGCCGTTCTCGCGCGGCTCACCGATCTCGAAACGGAGGTGACCTATCGCCGCGCGGGCGACGATTATCTGCTCGTCGAATACGGGCCGATGGTGCTCGATTTCGCGCTGCGGTTTCGTGCCCATGCGATGATGACGGCGCTTCGGGCGCGCGCGCCCGAGGGCATCGTCGAAATGACGCCTGGCATCCGCTCGCTGCAGATCCATTTCGATCCGGACGTGCTGCCCTCGCGCAGGCTTCTTGCGATGCTGGAAGAGGTCGAGCGTGCGCTGCCACCGAGCGCCGATATCGAAGTGCCGAGCCGCATCGTGCATCTGCCCTTGTCATGGGACGACGAGGCGGCGCGCGAGGCGGTGCGCAAATACGGCACGCTGGTCCGGCCCGACGCGCCCTGGGTGCCGTCCAACATCGAGTTTATCCGCCGCATCAACGGTCTCAAGGACATTGCGGAGGTGCGCCGTACCCTGTTCGAGGCCGACTACATGGTGCTCGGTCTTGGCGATGTCTATCTCGGTGCGCCGGTTGCGACACCGCTCGATCCGCGCCATCGCCTCGTCACCACAAAATACAATCCGGCGCGCACATGGACGCCGGAAAACGCGGTTGGCATCGGCGGTGCCTATCTCTGCGTCTACGGCATGGAAGGGCCCGGCGGTTATCAGCTTGTCGGCCGCACGGTGCAGATGTGGAATAGTTGGCGCCGGACGGCGAATTTCGAGAAGCCCTGGCTGCTGCGCTTCTTCGACCGGCTCAAATTCTTCCCCGTGTCTGCACAGGAACTGCTGGAGGCGCGCGAAGCTTTCCTGCATGGCGAATATGAAGTGAAGATCGAGGAAGGCACGTTCCGCCTCAGCGACTATTTCTCGTTCCTCGACGACAATGCGGACGAGATTTCCGCTTTCCGCATTTCGCAGCGCCGCGCCTTCGAGGAGGAGCGCAGGCGCTGGGAAGAGCAGGGGCTCGCTCTCATCGCGGATGAGTCCGATGCGCCGGCGCAGGAGGAGGTGTCGGATCTGCCGGAAGGCGGACGTCTCGTCGAATCCGGTGTGCCGGGCAATGTCTGGTCCATCGGTGTTTCGGCAGGCGATGAGGTAGCAGCCGGCCAGATGCTTGTCGTGCTCGAGTCGATGAAGATGGAAATCGAAGTGCACGCGCCCGTCGCCGCCCGGGTTCACGAGGTGCATTGCACGCAGGGTCGAATGGTGCAGGCAGGACAGGCGCTCATCACACTGGTGCCGCTCGATGCCGAGGCGCCCGGAATGGAGGTTGCATCGTGAAGGGTCTTTCCTTTTCTCTCGCTTCGCTTCGGGCGGCTTTCGCTGCCGGTGTCCGCGCGGAAGACGTGGCGCGCGAGGCGCTGGCGCGCGCGGCGGCGTGGGACGACCCCGCCGTCTGGATTGCGCGCTTCGAGGACGAGGCGGTTCTCGCTCGCGCCCGCGCGCTCGATGCGCTTCCGCGCGAGGCCCGCGCGCGCATGCCTCTTTTCGGCGTGCCCTTCGCGGTGAAGGACAATATAGATGTCGAGGGCCTGCCCACGACGGCGGCTTGTCCCGCCTTCGCCTACCGGCCGGAGGAAAGCGCCTTTGCCGTCGCGCGGCTGATCGAGGCTGGCACGGTCCCGCTCGGCAAGACCAATCTCGATCAGTTCGCCACCGGCCTTGTCGGCACGCGCTCGCCGCACGGGAGCCCGCGCTCCGTCTTCAATCGCGATTTCATTTCGGGAGGCTCGTCGTCTGGTTCCGCCGTCGCGGTCGCGGCGGGGATCGTTTCCTTCGCGCTCGGCACGGATACGGCGGGCTCGGGCCGTGTGCCGGCCGCCTTCAACAATGTCGTGGGGCTGAAGCCCACGCGCGGGCTTCTTTCGACGCGCGGTGTCGTCCCCGCCTGCCGCTCGCTCGATTGCGTCTCGATCTTCGCGCTTACCGCTGCCGATGCCGAGGCGGTATTCGACGTCGCGGCTGCTTTCGACGGGCAGGATATCTACGCGCGTGCCCGCATGCCCAAGGCAAAGCCGTCTCTTGCCGGAGGCTTCACCTTCGCCGTGCCGCGCGCGGCGGACCTCCAGTTCTTCGGCGATGACGAAGCGGCGCGACTCTTCGAGGAAGCGGCGGACCGGCTGGAGGAACTTGGCGGCCGCGCGCGGCGGATCGACTTTTTGCTTTTCGCGGAGGCCGCCGCCCTTCTCTACGAGGGGCCTTTCATTGCGGAGCGCACCGCCGCCGTCGGCGATTTCATCGAGACGCATGAGGCCGAAACCGATCCCACCGTGCGCGGCATCGTGCTTGGCGGCAAAAGCCGCAATGCCGTCGAGACCTTCGAGGCGCTTTACAGGCTCGAGGCGCTGAAGCGCCGCGCGCTCGCGCTCTTCGGCGATATCGACGTGCTCGTCGTGCCGACCGCGCCTACCATCTACCGTGTAGACGAGGTGATGGCCGATCCGGTGAAGCTCAACAGCCGCCTCGGCACTTATACAAATTTCATGAATCTGCTCGACATGGCGGGCATCGCGGTCCCCGCCGGCATTCGAACGGACGGAAGAGCGGCCGGCCTTCCCTTCGGCATCACGCTTTGCGCGCCGGCCTTCTCCGAGACGAAGCTCGTTGCGCTTGCCGCCGCCTTGGAGGCGGCGCAGGAGCTTGCGCCCGGTTCACCCGTGGCGGTCGAGCCGCCGGATGAAGGCTTCATCGAGATTGCCGTCGCCGGCGCGCATATGTCCGGCCTGCCGCTCAATGGCGAACTCACCTCGCGCGGGGCCATGTTCGTCGAACGCACGAGAACCGCGCCTTGTTACCGCTTTCATGCGCTGGCGGGAGGACCGCCCTTCCGGCCGGGGCTCGTGCGCGTTAAGGAAGGCGGCGCGGCGATCGAACTCGAAGTCTGGCGCGTGCCGCGCGCTGCCTTTGGCGGGTTCATGGCGGGCGTGCCGCAGCCGCTCTGCATCGGCACGCTCGATCTTCAGAACGGGCGCCGCGTGAAGGGGTTTCTCTGCGAGGAGAGCGGGCTCGACGGCGCGGAGGAGATCACCTTCTTCGGCGGCTGGCGTGCCTTCATGGCCTCGAAGGCGGAGAAGGTGCCGGGCTGATATCCCAATAAGGTGGCATTCGCGGAGCGAAGCCGTTTATCCTCACCCTCATGATATCATTCATCGACAGGGCAGGCGGGTAAACGCATGGCGGTCTGGGGTCCAGATGCGCCGCCGCGCGAGGCGCTGCCATACGATATCGCGCCATCGCGGGCCTTGCGCTGGTATGACGTCGTCGTCTTGCCGCTCGGCGCCCTTGCCGTCACGTTTCTTGCGGGCGGCGCAGCGCTTCTGGCCGACCGCTATATCTTCAGGACCGGTTTCGACATTTGGGGAACCTGGGTTCCCGACTTCGAGGCCGCCTGGTTCATCTACACAATCGAGATCGCGCTTTATGCGGGCTTCATCCTGACGGGCGTCGCGCTTCTCGCCCTTCGCGGACATCGGCTTGCCGGCATCTATTTTCCGCGTATCCGCCCTGGAAGCGTTCTCGCGGCGTGCGGCATGGGCATTGTCCTTGCCTTTGCTTTCGCCTGGGCCCTCTCGCTGCTGCCCGACGACACGCAGCAACAACTCATGGAGCGGAACGAGCTGCTCATGCCCTCAAGCGCCGGCGAGGCGATCCTGCTCGCCATCGTCGGGGTGCTACTCGCGCCGATTGCCGAGGAGCTTTATTTTCGTGGCGTCCTGCTCCGGCTTCTCTCCGCGCGCCTGTCCTTTGCGGTGAGCGCGGGCGTCACCGCGCTTCTCTTCTCGCTCATACATGGGCATCTCTTCATATCGCCCGGCCTTGGCGGCTGGACGCTCACCGTCATGCTCTTTGCGATCGGTTTCGTTCTGGCAGGGTTTGCGCGGGTCACGGGTTCGCTTCGGGCGCCCGCCATCATGCACGGCGCCTACAATGCGGTGCTGCTTGGCCCGAGCGTGCTTCTCGCCTTCATGGATTTGCCCATTTAGCCGAGGCTCTGCTTCAGCTCCATCAGCCGCATGATGTCGCGCAGCGCGACGATGCCGACGAGCTTTCCGTCGTCCACCACCATGAGCCGCGAATGTCCGCCTTCGCGCATCAGGCGAAGGGCGGCTTCCGCATTCTCGCGGGGCGCCACCGTGTTCTTGCCGGAAAGCGGGTGCATCGCGTCGCGCACCTTCTTGCGCTCCCATTCGGCGCTGTCCGTGCCGCGCAGGTCGGCAACGCCGATGCTGCCCACGAGCCGCTCGCCTTCCATCACCGGAAAAGTTTCGTGGAACGAGCCATAGACATGATGATCGACGAGTTCGCGGAGCGTGATGTCCGCGGGCGCGGTCACCGGGTTCTTCGTCATGAAGCGCGAGACGGGTTCGGCCTCAAGCAGCACATGCGCCTGCAGTTGCGCATAGGAAGCGCGCGAGGCTGTGTGGAGGAAGAGGCCTATAAGTCCCCACCAGAGGCCACCGATGACATTGCCGGAAAAGAGGCTCACCACCCCCAATGCGATCAGGATGAGGCCGAAAGTCTGACCGGCGGCGGAAGCGCGCCGCGTCGCCTCGTTCAGGTCGCCGAGCCGTGCCCAGAGCCAGGCGCGATAGACGCGGCCGCCATCAAGCGGGAAGGCCGGCACCATGTTGAAGACGGCGACAATCAGGTTGATGAGCGCCAGATAACCGGCAACGCCCGCAATCGTGTCGCCGAAGCCCGCGGCGAGGGCGGCAGAGGCCATGAGATAGAAGACGCCCGACAGGACGAGGCTTGCGATCGGTCCCGCGATCGCCATCAGGAACTCCGAGCGCGCCGTCGGCGGCTCCTTGGCCATATGCGCGACGCCACCGAAGATGAAGAGCGTGATCCCGGTGATCGGAATGTCGAAGCGCCGGGCGACAAGCGAATGGGAAAGCTCATGCAGGATGATCGAGAGGAAGAGCCCGGCCGCACCCACGATCCCCATCGACCAATAGGTGAGCGGCTCGAGACCTGGATAGATATCGGGGAAGTAGCCGGTCGCGAGCGTCCATGAGACGAGCAGCGCGATGAAGACCCAGCTCAGGTCGAGCATCACGTCGAAGCCCGCAAGGCGGAACAGTCTGATCTGATTGCCGAACATCGGTCTCCCCTTCGTTTTGCGCATGGTACACGAAAGAGAGCGGCTCCGCGGTCTGTCCGGCCGGCTGTAGCCGACCTTCGGGATCGCTCGCCTAGACCACGCCTGCCTTCAGGAAGTCGTGGATGTGGACGACGCCGACGGGCCTGCCGCCCTCGACCACGAAGAGGCTGGTGATCTTCTTTTCGTTGAGGAGCTTCACGGCCTCGGAAGCGAGCATGTCGGGGCCCACCGTTTTCGGCGACGGGTTCATCACCTCGGCAGCCTTGCGCGACAGGAGGTCCCCGGAAGAATGGCGGCGGATGTCGCCATCGGTGATCATGCCCGCAAGCTTGCCCGTCCCGTCGACGATGCCCGCGCAGCCGAGGCTCTTTTGCGACATGACGAGCAGGACTTCCGACATCGGCGTCTCGGGTCCGGTGAGCGGCAGTTCGTCGCCCACATGCATGATCTCGCGGACATGGGCAAGCATGGCGCCGAGCTTGCCGCCGGGGTGGAAGACCTTGAAGTCCCTGGCCGAAAAGCCCTTCTTCTCCAGCAGCGCGATCGCCAGCGCATCGCCCAGTGCAAGCTGCATGGTGGTCGAGGTCGTGGGTGCGAGCTTGTTGGGGCAGGCTTCCTCCGCGCGCGGCAGGATGAGCGCCACATCGCCCGCACGGCCAAGCGCGCTCTCCGCCTCGGCCGTCATGGCGATGAGCGGGATTGCGAAGCGTTTCGCATGAGAAATGATGCTGGAGAGTTCCGCCGTCTCGCCGGACCAGGAGAGCGCGAGGATCACATCGCTTGCGGTGATCATGCCGAGATCGCCATGGCTCGCCTCGCCGGGATGGACATATTGCGAGGGCGAGCCGGTGGAGGCGAGGGTTGCCGCGATCTTCCGCGCGACATGGCCGGACTTGCCCATGCCCGTCACGACGATGCGGCCTTCCGCGCGGCCGAGCGTTTCGACAGCCTCGATAAAGGGCCCGTCCAGCGAGGCCAGCAGCGCCTTCAGGCCTTCGATTTCCAGCGACAGCGTCCGGCTGGCGGAGGAGAGGTGGCCGGATTCTGCGTTCGGTTGGGTCGTCATGCGAGACAAGCTTGGCTCCTGTGGGCGCATCTCGACCGGCCCCTGCTCTTGCCGGGCCGGACCGAAGTGATTTGGCCCTTTATAGCCCAATTGGTCCGCTACTCTATATGAGGCACGCCGCAGGTGCCGCGATGCGGTACCGGCGGAGGGGTGCGGCGAAACATCCCCCTTGCCCGGAATCGGGCGCCGGCGGCGGGTATCTCCTTGTTTTCACACCGATATCGGCTAACCTCGATTATCGGGGCTGACTGACGGAGCGGCATGCGCAGGCATGCCCGGAAGGAACGCGTGATCGGCGGACTGCTCAACCGGCTCAAGGGTGCGTTTCAAGGCGAGGAGCCTGCGTCCGTACCCGAAGGCATGCGGATATACGCCGTCGGCGACATTCATGGCCGCGACGATCTGCTTGCGCGCCTGCTCGACCAGATCGAGGCCGATGCCCGGTCTCGTCCATATCGGCGTAACCTATTGATTTTCCTTGGAGATTATGTCGACCGGGGGCTGCAGTCGAAGGAAGTGCTCGACCGTCTGACGGCGCCGCCGCTCCCTGGCTTCGAACATGTCTTCCTCAAGGGAAACCATGAGCAGGCCATGCTCCAGTTTCTTGAGGACGCCGCTTTCGGCAAGACGTGGAAATATTATGGCGGGCTCGAAACGCTCCACTCCTACGGCGTTACCGAACTGACGCGCACGGACGATCCGGACGCCTTCGAGCGCGCGCGCGAGCGCTTCGCCGAGGCGTTGCCGGCCGCCCATCTCAACTTCCTGAAATCGCTCAACCTTTCCGCCGAATTCGGAGGCTATTTCTTTGCTCATGCAGGGGTGCGGCCGGGCGTACCGCTTCATCGTCAGATCGAGGAAGACCTCCTCTGGATCCGCGAAGGCTTTATCGATTCCGGCCGGATGTTCGGCAAGATCGTCGTGCATGGGCATACGCCGCGCGAGGACGTCGTCATCAAACCGAACAGGATCGGTGTGGATACTGGCGCCTATATGACCGGGGTTCTCACGGCTGTCGTGCTGGTGGGAACGTCGCACCGCTTCGTGCAGACATGCGATGCGGAGGTGCCGCTTGCGGCGACCGGTTAACCAGCGGGCGGGATTTTGGCCGTTTTCTGCGTTTCGCTTCTTTCCCGGCTCGCGCGGATGGTAGAAAACGGGCACGAGGCTGCTCCGCCACGAAAGGTGGGGCATATTGAATTTGCCTGTGACGCATTCCACCCGGAGCTTGGGGCTCCGCTTGCGTGCAGGCCGGACGGGAAGAGGGGTATTCGATGAACCATTCTGCGGCGGAAACCGGCAGTTACGGCCTTGAGGATTTCTGCGGGCGAGGGGTTTTGGGCTCTCTTCGGCGCAAGGCAGCGGCCGTTTTTGTCATGTTGGCGGTTGTCGCGGTGGCGGCTTGCACCGACGGGCCGCGGACCAATGCGCCGGGGCCGGTGGTTCAACGGGCGGCGTCGGAGTCAGCCGATGCCACCATGCCGCCCGATGCGGATATCGACTATCAACTCGGCTCGGGCGACCGGCTCAGGGTGATCGTTTTCGGCGAACCCGAACTCTCGGGCGAGTTCGATGTCGGTGGCTCCGGCGTCGTTGCCCTGCCGCTCATCGGGCAGGTGCGCGCCGACGGGCTCACGCTCAGCGCCTTCGAGGATGCAGTCGAGACAAAGCTTCAAGACGGCTATCTCATCAGCCCGCGTGTCAGCGTCGAAGTCCTTAATTACCGCCCCTTCTATATCTATGGGGAGGTTTCGAATCCCGGTCAGTATCCCTATACAAGCAGTATGACGGTGCTGAACGCCGTTGCCGTTGCGGGCGGCTACACCTACCGGGCCAATCAGGGCAAGGTCTACATCACCCGCGGCGAGGGCAACGAAGTCGAGTATCCGGCCAGCCAGGCGGTCAAGGTGCTGCCCGGCGATGTCCTGCGCGTGCCCGAGCGGTTCTTCTGATCCGGGGCCCGTCTGTCCCGAACCGGGTCATTAACCGTAAAACCTTACTCCGTATGCGAATTTTAACTTTTTAAGGCGAGACATTTCGGCCACTGCGAAGCCTAAAATGACGCCGGACCGGCAGGAATCGACACCTGCGGCAGCTTGTACATCGGACTCGCTTTACGCTTGTGCTATCCTTCAGTTAACGTGCAATGGTTAGCGGGCGGGGGCGATCGCTAACCATGTATTCGCGTAGTCTTGCGGGAGCCTCCTGTCCTTCACGGATGCGAGCTCTGGCGATCCGAGGAGGTTTTTCATGCTGAAATCCGTATATACGGCGGTTGCATTTGCGCTGGCGCTTGCCTTCGCGACGATCGCTTTCAATCCGTCTGCGGCCATTGCCCAGGATATCGCGGGTGCCCAGGCCGATGTCGAGGCGCTGCTGGCACAATATGCCGACGATCCCGATGGGCTCGAAGCCGCAATCGAAGAATATGTGACGAATTCGGAAGATCCGGAGCTTGCGGCGCAGGCGGTCATCGCCGTTGCCGCGGGCCTTCCCGCCAACAGCGATCTCAAGATCGCGCTGGGCCGGGGCCTTGGTGCCGCGATCGCCGTGATTGCGCTCACCGATCCCACGGCTGCGACGAACATGCAGGCTCTGGTTGCCGCGTCGGGTGACGAGACGCTGGTGGCGGCGGTTTCCGCCGGCACGACCGACAAGACGGCGTCGATCGAACAGAACGCAGGTGGCCGAGGCGACGGGACCGTTGACGGAGAAGACGATCAGACTCCGGAAGAGCCTGCGAGCGCGACGTAAAGAACACTGCCGGTGCAACTTCTGCCATGAGTTGAGTGCGTATGGCAGGGGTATGGGGGCTGGCTGACAAGCAAAAAGCGGAGAATATCAATGACCAATGGCGGTATTCGCCTGGCGTCCCTCGCTATGGGGATTTTGGCGGCCTCGGCCTGTAGCGCCTATGCGCAGCAGGCGGGAGAAACGGGTGCTGATCTGACGGACGTGCGCGGCCAGTCCGTCATGGAAAGACAGCGTCCCGGTTACGACGCGGCGGGCATTCGGGCCGGCGGATTCATGGTCTATCCGACCGCGTCCGTCACCGAAGCGTATAACGACAATATTTTCGCCACGTCGAACAACGAGACCGACGACTTTATCACCACGCTCAGAGCGGGTGTTGCCGTCAACTCGACCTGGAGCCGCCACGCGCTCAACCTGAACGCGGCTCTCTTGCAGGATTTCTATGCCGACAGCAGCGCCGAAGACCGCTTCGACTGGAATATCGGTGCGGGCGGTACGCTCAACGTCACCTCGGCGACGGCGCTGACCGGCGCACTGGCTTATGCGCAACGTCATGAGGATCGCGGCGATCCGAGTTCACCCGCGGCCGCCGATGAGCCCATCGAGTACAATCTCTTTACGGGCAATGCGGCACTCGCTCAGAACTTCGCCCGGATGACCGTCACGGTCGGCGGCGAATACCTCGACTACGATTATGACGACAGCTCGACGGCGGGCGGCGTTCCCATCGACCAGGACTTCCGCGATCGCGAGGAGTACTACGAACGGGTGCGGCTCGCCTATAACGTCTCGCCGGACACGAATTTCTTTATCGAAGGCCAGCTCGACCAGCGTGAATACGACCTGCAGCCCCCGGTTGTCGGCATCACGCGCGACTCCGATGGCTGGCAGGTTACGGTCGGTTCCGAGTTCCGTCTGACCAATCTCGCCCGGGGCGGCGCCTATATCGGTTATCAGGAGCGCGACTACGACGAAGCGACCTTCAGCGATACCGACGGTCTTGCCTATGGTGCGAATGTCGACTGGTTCGTAACGCCCATGACCACGGTGACGTTCACCGCGGACCAGAGCGTTCAGGAAACGACCGTCGGCGGTTCGTCGGGCTTCGACCGTCAGGTGTTCGGGGTCAATGTCGATCACGAACTCATGCGCAACCTGATCCTCAGCGGCGGCGCGTCCTACGGGACCAACGAATTCAACTCCAGCGCGCGTGACGACGACCTGCTCGGCGCCAGTGCCGGCCTGCTCTATCTCATGAACCGCAACATCGACATCGGTCTGCGGTATTCGTACGAAGATCGCGACTCCAATGTCGCGGCCGCGGACTATACGCGCAACGTCGTGGCGATCACCTTGACCGGCAAGCTCTGATCTCGACGGTTTTGCGGTGGCAGAGTTAACGGGGGCAGGCCGGGCGAACGTCATGGCCTGCCCTCTTTTATTGCGTCAACCATGAGGCAAATTTGCCGGTTGGCGGCGGCGGGAGCAGCCTGCGATCGTGTATAATGCGGCGCAACAGGCAGTGCGGCGAGGTTTCAGACGATGAATGCACCGGTCAAAGGCTCGGCAGCGCCAGCGGCCAGGGGAAGCGCTTACGGATCGGTCGAAGCCCCCGACGATTCCTTCATGGAGTTCGACCTGCTCGCCATTTTCCGCACGCTGCGGAAGCGGGCGGGCGTCATCGCAGGCATCACCGTCGTGCTGACAGCGCTTGTGGCGCTTGCCGTTTCGCAGATGACGCCGCTTTATACCGGCGAGACGCTCGTCCTGCTCGACCGGCAGAAGATGCAGGTCGTCGATATGGATGCCGTGATGTCGGGCCTGTCGCCCGACTCCGCGGCGGTCGACAGCGAGGTCGAGATATTGCGCTCGCGCGATCTCGCCCGCCGGGTTGTCGAGAAGCTCGCGCTCGTCGGCGACCCTGAGTTCAACAGCGCGCTGCGTGAACCCTCGCCGCTGCGCTGGGTGTCGCCCGTCTGGCTCCTCAAGCGCGGCATGGCCGCCCTTTCTTCGTCCAATATCGAGGTTCCCGCCGGCGAAGCCGGGATCGCCGACCGGCAGACGGAGAAGGTCGTCGACGCGGTTCTTGCGCGGACCGAGGTCGCGCGCAGGACCATCACCTTCGTCATCGCCATCTCCTTTACCTCCGAGGATCCGGCAAAGGCGGCCCGCATCGCGAACGCGTTCGCCGATGCCTATGTCCTCGATCAGCTCGAGGCGAAGTTCGATGCCACGCGCACGGCCAATGCCTGGCTGTCGGAACGTCTCGGCGAGCTGCGGACGCAGGTAACCGATGCCGAACGCGCCGTGGCGATCTATCGCTCCGAGCACGGGCTTGAGGAATCGGCCGGCGTTACCGTCACCGAGCAACAGCTTTCCGAACTCAACGCGCAGCTCATTCTCGCCCGCGCCTCGCTCGCCGAGGCACAGGCGAAATACAACCGCGCGCGCCAACTCCGCGCCCAGGGCGGCAACGTCGAAAGCGTCGCCGACGTGCTGCAGTCGGCCACCATCTCGAGCCTGCGCCAGAAGCAGGCCGAGCTTGCCCGCGAAAAGGCGAACCTGTCCGCCAAATACGGGCCACGCTTTCCCGCCATCATCAATATCGAGGCACAGCAGGGCGATATCGGCAACCAGATATCGGCCGAGGTCTCGCGCATCATCGAGAGCCTTGCCAACAATGTTTCCGTCGCCGAGACGCGGGTCTCCGCGCTCCGGGACAATCTGAACCAGATCAAGGGCGAGACGGGCGCGGACAATCAGGCGCTCATCCAGATGCGCGAACTGGAGCGCGAGGCGGCTTCCACGCGCGCCGTCTACGAAGCCTTCCTCAACCGCTTCAAGGAGACGACGGGGCAGCAGGGCCTGCAGACGCCCGACACCCGTATCATTTCGCAGGCCGTGGTTCCGCAGGCCGCCTCCTATCCGCGTCCCGCGCTCTTCGTCGGCCTCGGTTTCGTCCTGTCCCTGATGCTCGGCTGCGGCGTCGCCTTCCTGCTCGAGCATTTCGACAATGGCCTCCAGACCGCGCGCGACATCGAGCAGCACCTCCATCTGCCGCATCTCGTGTCGTTGCCCGCGACGCCCGCCGAGAAGGGCCCCGGCGGCAAACCCATGTCGCCGCAGGACTATCTGATCGCCAGGCCGCTCTCCGCCTTCTCGGAATCGCTCCGAAGCCTGCGCAGCGCGCTGCAGCTCTCCAATGTCGACAACCCGCCAAAGATCATCCTCTTCACCTCGGCGCTGCCCGCCGAAGGCAAGACGACGACCTCGGTGAGCTTTGCCCGGGCGGCGGCGGCTTCGGGCCTCAAGGTCGCGCTTGTCGATTGCGACCTTCGCCATCCTTCGGTCCACCGCGCCTTCGGTCTCGGGCGGCCGGAGGAAGGGCTTGTCGAGCTTCTCGCCGAGCGCCTCGAACTTAGCGCGGTCATCGTGAGGGACGAGAAGTCCGAACTCGACATCATCCCCGTCGCGACCGGCACGGCAAACCCGCCGGACGTGCTCGGCTCCGCGCAGATGAAGCTGCTGCTGCAGCGCCTTCGCGACGAATACGATCTCGTCGTGCTCGACAGCGCGCCGGTCCTGCCGGTGTCGGATTCGCGCGTTCTCTCGCGGCTGGCCGACGAGACCGTCTTCGTCGTGCGCTGGAACGAGACCCCGCGCGATGCGGCGCAGAACGCCCTCAAGGAGCTTCGCCTGTTCGATGCGAAGATCGCCGGCGTCGTGCTCTCCATCGTCGATACGGCAAAGCAGGCGCGCTACGGCTATGGCGATGGCGGCTATTACTACAGCCGCTACAGCAAGTACTATGTCAACTGAGGAGGCCTCCCCGGCGTCCCGGCGGCGCTGGCCGGCATTCATTGTCCTCGCGGCGGGCCTCTTTGCCTGCGCGCTCGCCTTGCCCCGCGTCATCGCTTACGGGTTCGCCGCCGGCGATGGCGGTCGGGCGGCGGCGGTCCTTGCCGATGGCGGGCCGCTCTCTCCCGCCGCGCTCGCCGATGCCCGCGCCCGTTACGCCCGCGCGCTCGCCGTCCACCCGTCCGATGCCGCTCTCGCCCTCGCGCTTGCCCGCCTCGAACGCCGCGCGGCGGCGGATGACCCCCAGGCTCTCGAGGCCGCCCGCGCGCATCTGCGCCAGGCGGCGGCGCATGCTCCCAACGATGCCTTCATCTGGAGCCTGCTCGCGAAGACCGCGTTCGAGCGGGGCGCGCCGGTGGAAGAAGTTGCGGCCTATCTTCGGCTCTCGCTGTTCACCGGGCGCTTCGAGGCGTCGAGCATGCTGCTGCGCGTGCCGGTGGCGCTGGCGTATTGGGAGGCGCTGCCGGAAGACCGGAAAGCGGACATGGCGCGCGATATGAGGCGGCTCGCGGGAGAGGGCAAGCTGTTGCACCAGACACTCGATCTCTATCTGGGGCTTTCCTACGCGGGACGGGCCGTCTTCCTTGACGAGGCATTCGCGTCGCCGCGAGAGCGCCGTGCGTTTCGGGTGCGCGTGTTGCAGCGAACGAAACAATGGCGCTCCTGAGGCCGGTCAGTCCGCCCGCTGGCGCGCCTGCGGCCAGGCCTGCGCCACGGCAAGCCCCATCAGGAAGGCATAGAAGACCGCAACGGCGGGCATCTGCAGGCTGAAATCGAAGAAGGAGTGAAGGCCCACAAGCACCGTCGCGGCGACGCCGATGGCGGGCGCCGTGCGCTCGCGCCGCCGCCGCCAGAGCCCGCGCAGCGCCTCTCCGGCCAGCAGTGCGATGGCGAGGTTCAGCGCGGCCATGGCCGGCACGCCGAGCTCCAGCGCGTTTTCCAGATAGACGTGATGGGCCTTGTCCCAGAGCACGCTGGAGGGGAGCGCCTCGGGACGATAGGCGGCGAAGACCTGGCTGTAGGTGCCATAGCCCGTTCCCGTCCAGGGCGCGGTCGAGATCGCATCGAGGGTCGCCGCATAGATGATCCGCCGGTCATCGGCGCTGGCGTCGGTGCCCACCGAGGACAGGCGGTCGAGCAGCAGGCCGCCCCCGAGCGAGAGCGCCAGCAGCGCGATGCCGCCCATCAGCGCCGCCACGACCAGGGCCTGTCCGCTGCGCAGCGCGCCGCCGCGTGCATAGGTCAGCATCAGGACGAAAAGGCCGATCAGGCTTGCCGCGATGCCGGCGCGCGAGCCGGTGAGGACGAGGGCGACAAAGAGCAGGAGCAGCGAGGCCGTGCGCAGCAGCGAGCGGCCGAAGATTTCCTCCGCGATCAGCGCCGCCTTCCGCGCCGCCGGGCGCTTGATCCCGAGCAGGTGGCGGAAGCTGTTGACGAACCAGGCGGTGGCGCAGAGCAGGCCGAGGCCCGCGAAAGTCGCATAGGAATTGCGGTTCACGAAGGTGCTGGAGAGGGCCTGATGGTAGGCCCATTTGCGGTAGATCGTCACCCATTCGTTCCCCGCCACATAGATGACGATGCCGTAAAGCGCGTAAGCCGCGCCGATCGTCGCGGCGGCGGCGATGGCGAGGCGCGCGCGTTCGGGCGCGCGGGTGAGCTGCAGCGTGAGCCAGAAGATGGCGGCATAGGCGATGAGGCGCATCAGCCCCGAAAGCGTCGCTTCCGGATTGACCGAGATATGCGCGCGCAGCGTTTCGCCCAGCGCCGCCCCTGCCTCCCGCCAAATCGGGTCGCCCCATGCGGATGGCAGCGGCAGCGCCTGCACGAGGATCCACAGCAGCACGGCGCCGAAGAGGCCGAGCGGCCAGCGCAGCTTGCGCGGCGCGAAGGCCATCTCCGCCCGCCCGGTCAGAAGGGCGGCGGCCCAGAGCGCGAGCAGGAGCCCCGCCGCAAGCGAGAGGATCGCGGCGGGCAGC
>Ga0180009_10001736_pt1 | contig 26265 bp, 17 predicted proteins | sample OS_PC_MetaG_FD_123537 | JGI IMG/M metagenome (GOLD analysis project Ga0180009, IMG submission 123537) | Groundwater microbial communities from the Aspo Hard Rock Laboratory (HRL) deep subsurface site, Sweden - OS_PC_MetaG | ecosystem: Environmental > Aquatic > Deep subsurface > Groundwater... | reverse complement strand
GCAGCTGTTGAGCTGACCCTTGCCACCGTCGATGACGATCAGGTCCGGGGGATCCCAACCCTCGTCCCCGGCCTGGGCGCGGGCAAAGCGGCGGCCCAGGATCTCCTTCAGGGAGGCGTAGTCGTCCGGACCCTTTGCCTGCCGCACGCGGAAGTGCCGGTACTGCTTCGGCGTGATCTCCCCGTCCTCCATGACCACCAACGAGCCCACGGTGTGTTCCCCTTGCAGGTTCGAGATGTCGTAGGCCTCGATGCGGTGGGGCACGCGCCCCAGGCGCAGCCGGCGCTGCATACGCGCGAGCATGTCCTCGGCGTCGGCGGCGCGATTGGACCGGGCGTCAAAAGTTGCCTGGGCGGTGCGATCCGCCATTTCCACCAGGCGACGGCGATAGCCCCGCTGGGGATGTACCAGCTGCACCTTGCGCCCGCGCCGCTCGGTCAGCCACTCCTGCAACAGGGCCGAGTCCTCCAGCGCCACGGGCAGCAGGATCTCGTCGGGAAGGGACTGCGCCTCCTCGTAGTGCAGCGCCAAAAAGGAGCTGAGCATCTCGTCGTCAGGGAACTCCTGGTGCCGAAGGGGAATGTCCCGGGAGCCGACCATGCGCCCTTGGCGGATGGTCATCAGACAAAGCTCCACGCGGTCTGCCTGGCGGAATCGGCCGATAACGTCCTGGTTCAACCCCACGGCCTCCACCACGTGCTGCTCCTGCAGTTGGATGCGGATCTCTCCCATGAGGTCTCGCAGGCGCGCCGCTTCCTCGAACTCTTCGGCTGCCGCTGCGGTGATCATGCGCCGCTCGACGCTCCGGATGAGCTCGTCTTCACGACCCGAGAGGAACAGCCCCACATCGGCCACGCGCTCGGCGTACCGGGCGCGGTCCACGTCCAGGGTGCAGGGCGCCAGGCACCGGCCGATCTGGTGTTGCAGGCAGGGGCGTTTCCGGCTGGCCATGACCCGGTCCGTGCAGACCCGGAGCTGAAAGTGCTTGTTGAGCAGGCGGGTAATGCGCCGGGCCGTGCGCGCCGAGTGGTAGGGGCCGAAGTACTGCGCGCCGTCGGATCGGATCTGCCGGACCAGCTCCAGCCGGGGGTAGGGTTTGCGCGTGTCCAGGCGCAGGGCGAGGAAGTTCTTGTCGTCCCGCAACAGGACGTTGTAACGGGGACGGTGTTCCTTGATGAGGTTGTTTTCAAGGAGCAGCGCCTCCTTCTCGTTTGTCGTGACGACGATCTCGATGTTGTAAAGGATGCGGTCCAGCAGCGCGACGAAGCCGCGGCTGTCGCCGCTGGCGTTGAAATACGAGCGCACCCGGGCCCGGAGACTGGAGGCCTTGCCCACGTAGAACACGTTGCCGTCGCGCCCCTTCATCAGGTAGACGCCCGGCGCCTGGGGGAGGCGGGCGACTTTGCGGCGGAGACGGTCGGCCCGGGAGAGCCGCTTACTGGCTTTCTTCTTTGTCTCCTGAGGCGTTTTTTTTGCCGAGGTTTTGGGCGGACCAGGGGAGCGCTTTTTCTGCGCTTCGGCCGGGGGCTCGGGTTGGGGCCGGGGTGCCTTGCCCGTGTCCGCGGGGTGGGGGGGATCGTCCGCCGTCATGGGCTCATCTTCGCCGTCGTCGGGGGGAAGTCAACCGGCGCAGACCGTCGAGGAGCTGGGCTGTCCGCGGGGTGAGATCGGTGACGGTTTGGGAGTAACTCCCCTTACGTTCGTAGAAGGCCTCGAGCAGCAACACGCGCGCCGTTTTTCCCTGACAGGCGATTACCTGCTGCACATGAAAGCCATCGCCCCGGGGCGTGACGACGGCCTCGTTTCCGTACCCGTTCAGCGCCCGCCAGAACTGGCAGGGCAACAACCTGGCGCGCCCTCCAAAGCACAGGTGTCGGCCCCGCCCTTTGCTGGCGCGCCGCACGTCCCCGCCGCACTGCCCGAAACGCAAGCTCAGCGCCGCCGCGTGCAGCTGCTGGACCTCCTTGGCGGACTGGATGGGCGCCGCCAGCTTCAACAGCGTCATCCAGGGCGTTACGACGGCCCGGCGGCCCTGCTGCCGGGTCAGAAAGCGGCACCGTTTATTTTGATGACGGTCGCATTGCACTTCCACCACGTGCAGCCCTCGCAGGTTGTCGGGCAGTTGGCTGGTGGGCAGACTGAGCCGCTGGGTGCGCGGGCGTCCGGCAAAGCGCGCCGCCTGGATCTCCCACGCCCCCAAGGGCGTCACAACGGGCGCGGGGTTACGGCCGGGACTCAGCGTGGCTTGCGTCGGATCCAGGATCAGCTGGAGGAGCTTGCCCACGGGTACGACAAAGGGCCGGGAACCCGGCCGATGGGGCCAGAGGCTGGTGGTAACGCGGGGATCGTTCTTCTTTCCCCCGGTGCGCACCAATCTCACCCGGAGTGTCTGGGGTTTGGGGGTCGGTTTGACGCTGCCGCACAAGGGCGTGAAGCGCAGGTCCAACTCAAGAATCGCCCGTCGCGCCCGGCGTCCGAATCGAGGTGCGTCGTCAGGGTGCATGCGCACGGTGAAGGTGAATCGTTGAAACGGTATGCCTTTGAGCTTCACCAGGTCGGCGCGAATGGGCTGCAGCACCAGGTGCACCGCCAGGGCAAAGCGGTCATTGGAAGCGCTTCCCGCCGCCCGCCGCCCCAGCTCCTCGGCGGGATCACATTTGCGGTGCGGTGACCACGGGCGTGGGTGTGCCACCGGAGCGGGGTCTCGGGGGCGGCGTTGCTGTAACCGCGCCAGGCGCGCCCGTCGGGCCCGGGCCCGGGCCAGGCGCTCGGCCCGTACGAGCCGCTGCTGCTCCTGGCGGTCTTCCTCGGCCGAACCCTCACAGGAGCTCAGCAACAACATCATCATTGCCAGGGTGGGGAGAGCGACTTTTAGGGTGGACGATAGCACCATCGATAGTCAGCCTTCGCACTGGACGCGCTCTCATACTAGCAGGTGTCGGGCGAGGGCTGAAGGTGGCACGGGCCCATCGAAGACCGCGGGCTATCTGCGCTTCTTTGTCTTTTTGCGGGCCGCCCGGGAGGCCTTGCGTTTGTTTTTGGCCTTGGTGCGATCTGCGGCCCGGCGCGGCGGGCGAAACCGCCTGCCTTCGGCCGCGCCCTCGGGCGGCGGCATGAAGCCCTGCATGTTCTCCATGACCTGGTTCATATCCATCCCGGCCATCTTGCGCAGGCGGTTGAACTGCTTGAGCCCGGGGATTTTGCCCAGGAGCCCCTGCTGCTGGCCCAGCTCCATCATCATGCCGCGCATGGTGGCGAACTTGTACAGCAGCTCCTTGACCTCGCTCTCCTTGCGCCCGCAGCCCTTGGCCACGCGGCGCACCCGGCTGACCTCGTAGTCGCTGGTGGCCTTGCGCCCCTTTTTACGGCCCTTGCGGTCCTTGATCTCCTCAAAGCTGGTGACCACAAAGAGCTCAGGGTTGGCCCGCTCGGCCTGGGTCATGGAGTTGATCATGGACTCGATCTTGGTCAGCTCGTTGTCGTCCACGTTGACGCCGTCGGGCAGGCCGTCCTTGAAGAAGGGGAGCTTCTCCACCAGGTCCTTTAAAGACCCCATCTTCTGGATGGTTTTGATCTGCTCCAGGAAGTCGCCCATGTTGAAGCGCCCTTTGAGCATCTTCTCGGCGTCTGCCTCGGCCTTCTCTTCGTCGACGACTTCTTCGAAGTCCTTCATGAGGCCGACCATGTCGCCCATGCCCAGGATTCGAGACGCCAGTCCCTCGGGGCGGAATTCCTCGAGCTTATCCAAGCCCTCGCCCATGCCGAGGAACTTGATGGGCTTGCCGGTGACCGCCTTGACCGAGAGCGCCGCGCCGCCACGGGTATCGCCGTCGAGCTTGGTGAGCACCACGCCTGACAGCTCCAGCCGCTCATTGAAGGTCTTGGCCGTGCGCACCGCGTCCTGCCCCATCATGGCGTCGACCACCAGCAGGATGTTGGACGGCTTGACCCTCTTTTTGATCTCGTCCAGCTCGGCCATGAGGGGCTCGTCGATGGCGAGCCGGCCGGCGGTGTCGATGATCACCACGTCCCGCCCGCGGGTCATGGCCTCCTTGTAGGCGCGCTCCGCAATGGCTGGCGGGTCGCCGGAGTCATCGCTGTACACCGGGAGGTCCAGCTGGCGGCCCAGGACTTTGAGTTGCTCGATGGCCGCGGGGCGGTACACGTCAGCGGCCACCAGCAGCGGCTTCTTGCCGTGCTGCTGGGCCAGGTAGTAGGCCAGCTTGCCCACGGTAGTGGTTTTACCCGAGCCCTGCAGGCCCGCCATCATGATGCAGGTGGGGCCCTTCTTGGCGAACTTGAGCGAGCTGTCCGGCTCGCCCATGAGCGCGGTCAACTCGTCCAGGCAGGCCTTGACGAAGTGCTCGCCCACGGTGACTTTGGCCTTGCGGCCGCGCACCTTGGACCGGAGCTTGACCGTCTCGCCCAGCACGCTCTCTTTGACCTTGGCCAAAAACTGTTTGGTGACGCGGAACTCGACGTCGGCTTCGAGCAGGGACATGCGCACTTCGCGCAGGGCCTCGTCGATGTCTGTTTCTTCGATCTGGGCTTCGCCCGAGAGCCGCTGACGCGCCGCCCTGAACCCTTTGGTGAGGGTTTCCAGCATAGGGGTGTCCTCCACACTCCGACCCTGAGGAGGCGGTCGATGTTGGGAGGGAGAATATCGACCGCTCCGTTCTCGTCGGAGCTGATATGAATCCCGGGACGCCCACCGTTGTTGCGGTGTCGGTCGCCCTGGGAGGATACGGTCCGCCAGGCCCGTGCCCCCCCGTCGGTGGAGTGCCGATCGGGAGGACGCAGCGGGTCTTAGCACAGTCGCCCCGCGCTAGACAAGCGGCAGACTGCCTGCGATAGTATTCGGGCCGATTTACCGAACCCTGGCTTCTGCAGGAGGATCCATGCGCCCGTTCGTTTGTTTCGCTGTTTTGCTGGCGACCGTGACCCTACTTACCTCCCCGGCCCGCAGCGCCCCCCTGGAGTGCGAGCGGGTCGACGATAACAAGATCTCCATCGACGGCCTGCGCAGTGATTGGAAAGACGTCACCATCGAGCCCCTGGTCGGCACGGCGATCCTCAAGGGCAGAGGCCAGTGGCAGGGCAAGCCGGACCTCGAGGGCAAGCTGCGTTGCGCCCATGACGCCAACGGCACCTACCTGCTGCTGGAGGTGAACGACGATCAGGTGGTACGCACCGGTCGCCCGGGCACCCGGGAGGACCGGGTGGAGCTGATCTTCGCCACGGCGAAGGGCAAGACGCGGACGCTGCGCATCTATCCGCCCAACGCCAAACACAAAAAGGCGAGCGTGCGGTGGGTCAAAGGACGGCGCTCCACCAAGGGGCTCAGCCACAAGGTCATTCGCCTCCCCCAGGGCTACGCCATCGAAATGAAAATTGCCGACGGCGCCGTTCCCGGCTACGCCCTGGGCTCCCCCAAGCTCCGCATGTCGATTCACATCATCGATCATGACGGCGGCCCCAGCCGCAAACCCGACACGATCATGGGTTTCGGCGGCAGCACCGTGGCCACCCTGGGCGTGGTGGAGTACGACACGGCCCGGAAGCTGCTGGCTGGTTTCCTCCAGCAAAAGGGACTGACAAAAAAGAACATCCTGCACTATCAGGTGGGCAACTTCGTCACCGGCCGGGCCCAGGAACAGCTCGCCATCGCCGGCACCTTCGTGGCCCTCATGGGCGAGGACATCGCCAAGGGCGGCGCCTACTTCGCGGTGCAGGCCCCCTGGGCCAAGAAACAGGCCGACCTGCTGCGCTTCCGCACCTTGGATCTGGACGGCGACGGCAAGCTGGAAATCGCTTATGTCGTACGACAGGTGGTGGCCGGAGGATTGACCCGGGACATCCTCGTGGTGCTGCGCTTTCTGGACTCCAATCGCTTTGACATCTACTTCATGCACGAGATCGTCAAGCGCCAGGGCCACCGGGTGCTCACCAACAAGTACCGTTTCGTAAAGCGGGGCAAAAAGACCGACATCGAGATCAGCCTCGGCAAGGCCACGGGATTCACCCAGCAGACCTACCGCACCTCCCATGGAGGCAAGCTCGAAGGCCTCCTGACGCCCTGGACAAAAAAGAAAAAGACGTACCAGTTCGCCCACGACGGGTACACCGAAAAGTAAACAGCCGCCCGCCCGCTCGCCCTGCCCCGCTCGCCCTGCCCCGCCCTTCTATGCCCATCCCTATTTTCCCGGCTGTCACGGTTGGGCTGGCGCGGAGCTGGCCGGCGTCCACAGTCGACGCGGCATGGGCCCCCAAAAAGGCCCGTAAATGCCGCGTCGCCGCTGTGGTCAACCTGCCAGCACCGTGCCAGCACCGTGCCAGCGGCAGCGACGGCTACCGCGGTGTACGCGTGCGGCGCTCAGATATGGGCAGGGTCAGTCCGTGGTCAGCTGTTGGAGGTGGTGCCCCAGGACGAGGGGGTCGGGTAGCCTGGCGAGGAAGAAGATCTTCAGGCGGCCCTGGCTGTCGAGCAACAGCAGTCGCGTGTGGGCGGTCTGGGCCGGGCCCCCGTCGGCCGTCCATTTTATGGATTTGATCCGCGGGAGCGTTGGGGGGCGTCCATTTCCCACGGTGAGGACCGTCACCCCACGTTTGTGCCAGCGGCGGCCGAGTCGGGAAAGCTTGCGCAGGTAGGCGGGGCAGGCTTTGCACCGGGTCGAGGGCAGCAGCAGGAGCGTGGCGCGTTTGCCGTACAGATTCCGGAGCTGGGTCTTGCTCACGGGGCCGTGCGCGTTGGTTACGTGGAGATCGCCCAGGGTGGCCAGGTTCACGCCGGCGAGCACGCCTGGACGCGGGGGCGGGACCGGGCGGGGAATCGGGCGAGTAGGCGGCGGCGCTTTGCCCGTGCCGAGGCCGGCCACGGGATCTTCGGCGCCTCGATGGATTGTGTAGCCGGCGCGGGTGTTCAGATCCTGGACCACCTGGCGCGTGCCGTCCGGCCAGCGGATCTCCACCTTGTCTGCCCGGGCCGCCGAGCCCAGGCCCAGCCGCACCTCGCCCGTGCCGCCGGCTCCGCCGTCGAGCACGGTGGAAACGCGCTGGTTGAGGGCCCAGGCGGTCACAGTGGCGCCAGCAGCCGACGTGGAGCGGGTGGCCAGGCGCAGGGTGAGCGGGTTGCCCCGGGGCTGTTGCCAGCGCCAGATGGACAGGGTGCCATCCCGGCGGCGGAGCAGCAGCTCGGGGGTGCCGTCCCGATTCAGGTCGGCGAACACCGCGGCCCGTACGCCGCTGCCTACAGACAGGCCTGCGGGGCTACCTACGTCCGAACGGCCGGCCGCCCGTCCCAGCAGCAGCGTTGCTCCCCGGGTAACGCCCAGGGGCCCCGGCTCGCGGATCGGTCTCCAGGTCTTGCCCAGGAGCTGCCGGGGCAGCACCCGGGTGAAGTAGAGGGCGTCCAACGAGCGTCCGGTGGTACCGCCTTTTGCCCTTTTCTTGTGGCTGGCCGGACGGTGGCCGCCGGCGAGCACGACGTCCGCGTGGCCGTCGGCGTCCAGATCGGTGACGGCTACGGCTACGTCCCAGCCCAGGGAGGCCGGGTTGGCCAGGGGTTTGCGGACGAAGCCCGCGGCGGTGTTTTGCAGCCAGAAGGAGCCCCCCGTGGCTCGGACCAGTTGGTCCACCAGGCCCTTGGGTTTCCGGAAAGGCGATCCCGGGAGGGGAAAGCCGGGCTGGGTGAACTTCCAGGCCTCGGCGCTGTGCACTGCGGCGATGATCACATCCGGGGCTCCGTCCCCGTTCAGGTCGGCGATGGCGCAGGCGCGCCCCAGCACGGCGGGTCCTGCGGGCGTCGTTGATTTGAGGTGCCCGTCGCGGTTGAGCAGTATCCGCACGGGACCCAGAGCGTCGACGAGCACCACATCCGTGCGCCCGTCGCCGTTCAGATCCCCGGCACAGGCGGCCACGAACCGGCCTTTGGCGTGGGCCCGGTCCGGGAGACGCCGGGGGTCTGGCGTGAAGCCGCGCTTCCGATTCCGCAGCAGCAACACGCCGGACTTCGCCGAGGCCAGGAGTAGATCCAGCCGTCCGTCGCCGTCCACGTCCAGCCACGCGGCGGCGTGGGCGGGTCCCAGGGCCGTGAGTCCCGGCGTTTTTGTGGGCCCGAAGCGGCCCCTACCGTTGTTTTCCAGCACCTGGGAAGAGCCGGTGCGGCTCAGCACCAACAGGTCCGGATCCCCGTCTCCGTCCACATCCCCGAACACCGCGGTGTGACCCTGGCCGCCCGGGTGATCCAGGGCGGGCCCCGGGCGGAGGTGGCCCCGGCCGTCTCCCAGGAGCAGGTGTCCAAGGTCCGGACCGGGCAGAAACACGTCCAGGGCGCCGTCTCCGTTCACATCGGCCACGGCCATGCCCGGACCCACGTCGCTGCCCGGTACCGCGAGATCTGCCGAGGGCGGTCCCGCGGGTTGGGCGCCGATCCTGCCCGCGGGGGATCGATCCTGAAACAGCGGCTTGGTGCTGACCACGGTGCGCATGCCGTTGGCCCCGAAGCCGTCAATCTTCCAGGTGCCGTCCACGTTCTGTCGCAGAGAGACCGCCAGGGTCCCGCGGTCGCTGCGGCGGGCGCCGTCCCTTAGTAACCCGTCCACGGCGAGAGTCAACTCTGCGGTGGCTTCCCGGTGGCCTTCGAAGCTCAGGCTGGACAAACCCACGCGCACTCGGTCCACCCGCTTGTAGATGTGGAGCTGACCGTACAGATCGTCCCCGAGGCTGCCGGTGCCGGTGCGCTGATCCCAGCGGAACCGATGCAGGGCTCCGTCCTTGCCAGTGGGCGAGAACTTGAAGCCCGGGCAATGCCTGAGGCAGCGCTCGGTGAACAGACCGACGAGTCGCGAGCCCTTCTTCTGACGAAGCGCAGAAGCCAGATCCTCGCTCAGGGTGCTGGCCCCACGGCTGGCTACCAGCGAACCATAGGGCCGGGGACGCGGACAACCCGGCTGCGTCAAGGCGAGCAAGGTAGTGATCGCTAACGTAAAAGCGCAAGAATAATGGCGGTTTGTGATGAGGACCATTTCGCTCCTAAATGCCTGTTTTTCAACCGTTGTCGGCTCTTGACATCCCCAGGGTGGGCCTCTATTGTACCTGCAGTTTTCCGGCAATCAACCGTAGAGGCCAGCCATGCCAGCAGACACGTATCTGCCGTTAATCGTCTTCATTTTTGTGGGTTTGATCGTCGTCGCGATGTTTTATGTCCCGGCGATCCTCATGGGCCCCAAAAACGATAACGACATCAAGCTTTCGCCCTTCGAGTGTGGGAACGATCCGGTGGGTGAGCCCACGGTTCCGTTCAATCCACGTTTTTACCAGGTGGCCATTCTGTTCCTGGTCTTCGACGTGGAGATCGCATTCCTGTATCCGTGGCTGCTGATCTACCACGAGCGGCCGTCGATGCGGCTGTTGGCCTTAATGGGGCTCTTTCTGACCGTTCTCGGGGCGGCCCTGATCTACGTGGTGAGAAAGCGGGTGCTCAAATGGGCATAGAGCTTTACGGCGTCGAATCGCTGCAGAAGATCCTCGGTTGGGCGCGCAAGTACTCCATGTTCAAACAGCCCTTCGTGACGGCCTGCTGCGGCATGGAGTACATGTCCGCCATGGGCCCGCGCTACGATCTGTCGCGGTTCGGCTGCGAGTTTGTGCAGTTCACGCCCCGCCACACAGATCTGCTCTTTGTGGTGGGCACCATCTCCGAGCGGCAGGCCCCGGTGCTGCGCCGGATCTACGATCAAATGGCGGATCCCAAGTTTGTGGTGGCCTTCGGCGTGTGCGCCTCCTCCGGCGGGTTCTACCAGAACTACGCTGTGGTCCCGGGCATTGATCAGATTATCCCCGTGGACGTGTACATCCCGGGATGTCCGCCCCGGCCCGAGCAGGTCATCGACGGCATCGTGCGGCTCCAGGAGATCATCCAGGCCGGCGAGACCCACAGCCAGCGTGAGTTGCGCCAGCTGGCCCAGGCGAAGGGGTAACCCATGAGCAAAGCGGCATCCGAAGCAGTCAAAAAGAAATTCGCCTCCGAGGTGATTTCCGAGCACGCCCAGCACGGTGACGAGACCCTGATCATGAAGGCGGCCAAGATCCAGGCCATCTGCGAGTTCTGCCGGGATGACCCGACCGTCGCCATGGACATGCTCACGGATCTCACGGCTGTGGACTACCTCATGCAGGGGCGCGAGACCCGCTTCGAGGTGGTCTACCATCTGTACTCCACCACGAAGCGCCACCGGCTGCGGATCAAGCTGCCCGTGGGCGAAGACAAGGCCGAGGTGGGCAGCGTCACCGGCGTGTGGAAGTCGGCCAATTGGATGGAGCGCGAGGTTTGGGACATGTACGGGATCAATTTCGCGGGTCACCCCGACCTACGACGGATCCTGTTGTACGAGGAGTTCATCGGGCATCCGTTACGCAAGGACTACCCCATCGCCAAGCGCCAGCCCCTCACCCGCCGGGAGGACCCGGTGGAGGGTATCTGGGAGCAGAAGCACATCCTGACGGGGCCGAGCGCCGGCGCCCATTTCCGAGGAAGCTATGACATCGATTAGCGAGCAGCTCGCGGTCCAGGAGCGCGTGGCCCTCCCCACCGAGACCATGACCATCATGATGGGTCCCGTGCACCCCGCCATGCACGGCACCGTGCGGGTGGTGGTCACCGTGGACGGAGAGCGCATTGTGCACGCCGACGTGCAGGTGGGCTACCTTCACCGCGGCTTCGAGAAAGAGTGCGAGAGCGTCACCTGGGGCCAGGTTTTCCCCTACACGGACCGCCTCAACTACGTGTCGCCCATTCTGAACAACGTCGGCTACGCCATGGCCGTGGAGAAGCTGCTGGGCATCGAGGTCCCCGAGCGGGCCGAATACATCCGGGTCATCTCCGGGGAGCTCAGCCGCATCGGCGATCACCTCACGTGCATCGCGGCCATCGCCATGGAGATGGGGGCCTTCTCCATCTTCCTGTACTGCGTGCGGGCCAGGGACGTGGTCTACGATCGTCTGGAGGAGCTCACCGGAGCGCGCGTCACCCACGCGTACTGCCGGGTGGGCGGCGTCAAGGACGACACCCCCGACGGCTGGTTGGAAAAGGTGCGCGAAGGGTTCGGCGAGATCCACGGCGTCATCGACGACATCGACGGCCTGCTCACGAAGAATCGCATCTTCCTGGATCGCACCCAGGGCGTGGGCGTGGTCACCAAGGCCGACGCCATCTCCTCGGGTTTCACCGGTCCGGTGGGGCGCGCCTCGGGCGTGGATTACGATGTGCGCAAGGACCACCCCTACGGCGTGTACGACCGCATCGACTTCGACGTGCCGGTCATGGACGCCGGCGACACCTTCTGCCGGTACTACGTACGCATGGAGGAGGTACGCCAGTCCATGCGCATCATCGACCAGGCCATCGATCAGATCGCGCCCGGTCCGGTGAAAACCGTGAACGCCCACCGCGTGGTACTGCCCGAGAAGAATGAGACCTACAACACCATCGAAGGCATGATTCGACATTTCAAGCTGACGGTGGACGGCATCTGTGTGCCCGAGGGCGAGGGCTACACGTGCATTGAAGGCGGCAACGGAGAGCTGGGGTTCTACTGTGTGTCCGACGGCTCCGGTGTCCCGGTGAAGGTGCGCTGTCGACCGCCGTGTTTCATCGTCACCGGGCAGCTGGGCAACATGCTGGTGGGCCACACCCTCGCGGACGTGGTGCCCATCTTCGGCTCGCTGAACATGATCGGCGGGGAGTGTGACCGATGAGCCCAGAGGATAAAAAAGAAGGCGCCGACGAGGCGCAGCCCGACCCCAATAAGGTGACCCTGACCGTGAACGACCAGGAGGTCGTGGTCGACAAAGGCACCAATCTGATTGAGGCCGCCAAGTCCATCGGAGTGGAGATCCCGCACTTCTGCTATCACCGGGGTCTGTCCATCGTCGCGGTGTGCCGCCAGTGTCTGGTGGAGGTCAAGGGCATGCCCAAGCTGGTGCCGGGCTGCCAGACCATCGCCGGGGACGGCATGGAGGTCTTCACCGCGTCGGACAAGGCCTTAGACGCCCAGCGGCAGCAGCTGGAGTTCACGCTGCTCAACCATCCCATCGACTGCCCCATCTGCGATCAGGTGGGAGAGTGCGATCTGCAGCGGTTGTACTTTGACTACGACTGTCAGCCTGCGCGACACGACCTCGCCCGGGAGCCGCAGAAAAAGCGCGTGGCCATCGGCCCGCGGGTGGTCATGGACGAGGAACGTTGCATCCTGTGCTGGCGCTGCATCCGGGTCTGCGATGAGGTGGCCGGCGTGCACGACCTGGACCTCAAGGAGCGGGGCCACTCGACCGTCATCGCCACGGCCCCGGGGCGTTCCCTGGACAACGACTATTCCCTCTGCACCGTGGATCAATGCCCGGTGGGGGCCCTGACGGAGAAGGCCTACCGGTTTGACACCCGGGTGTACCGGCTGTCCACCGTGGACTCCATCTGTCCGGGCTGCGCCACGGGTTGCCACATCGAGCTGCACACCTACGGTGGCAAGATCCGCCGGACCAAGCCGCGCTACTGCGAGGCGGTCAACAAGTGGTGGATGTGCGACGACGGGCGCGAGATCTTTTCCGAGTACGCCGGAGATCGGGCGGACACGGCCCGGGTGGGCAGCAAGGAAGTGAGCCTCGAAGAGGGGCTCGACGCCGCGGCCAAGGAGCTCACCAGCGCCAAGGGGGACGAGCTCATCGTGCTGTTGTCCGCGCGGCTCAGCACCGAGACCATGTACGCGGTCAAACGGCTGGCGAGCCAGCTGGAGGGCACGCAGATCTTCGGCACGGGACGCCCCAACTGGGAGGGCGACAACGTGCTCAAGTCCGCTGACCGAAACGCCAACTCCGCCGGTCTGGCGCTGGTGTTCGGCGAAAAGCTGGGCACCCCCGAGGACCTGGAGCAGCGGCTCTCGAGTGGCACGGTCAAAGTGGCCCTCTGCCTCGACGAGAAGACCACCAACCCCGAGGCCCTCACGGACGTCAAGACAGTGATCTCGCTGGTGCACCGTTACGCGGGCGTCGGCAAGTCATCGCAGGTGGTGCTTCCCATGGCCGCCTGGTGCGAGACCGACGGTACCTTCGTGAACAAGGCCGGTCAGGTGGGGCGGTTCCATCCGGCCGTGCAGGCCCCCGGCGACGCCCTGCCGGGTTGGGTGCTGGTGGATCGTCTCGCGGACGCCGCCGGCAAGAGCCTGGAGCTCGGTGGCACAGCGCGGGAAGTGTACGCCGCCGCGTCAGAGGATCTGGGCGGTCAGGCGCTGCCCACGGACCGATTCGGTCCCACGCGTCCGGCGGTGCTGCTCCGGTTCGCCAACGGCCGCGGATAGCGAGACATACGAGGCTATAGCCCATGCCAGAGATACAACAGATTTTTGCAATCGCGTGGAAGTGGAACGACGGTGGCTGGCACGAGCTGCTCGCCACGCTCATCCGGGCGGTGATCATCGTCGGGCCGGTGATCCTGCTCATGGCCGTGTACACCTGGATGGAGCGGCGGCAGGCGTCCTTCATGCAGGACCGCATCGGCCCCACCCGGGCGAACATCCCCCTGGGCGGCGCGAATGTCACCCTCTTCGGGCTCCTGCACCTCATGGCTGACGGGCTCAAGTTTGTCTTTAAAGAGGACTTGGTTCCGAGCAAGGTCAACCGGATTCTGTTTGGCCTCGCGCCCATTCTGGCCCTGGCGCCGGTGGTGATTGTCTTTGTGGTGATCCCCGTGGGTGGCTATTTCGCCTACAGCCATTGGGACCAGGTGCTCACGGCCCAGGAGGTGACGAAGTACGCCGCCGCGGGCAGCGCCTTCCGGCTCCAGGCCACCCAGCTCGACATCGGCGTGCTGATCGTGTTTGCCTTCTCGGGCATGGGTGTTTTTGGCGCCACCCTGGCGGGGTACGGCTCCCATAACAAGTGGGCCCTCCTCGGGGGTCTGCGCGCCGCGGCGCAGATGGTCTCCTACGAGGTGTGCCTGGGGCTCACCGTGGTGGGCGCGCTGTTGCTGTACGGCACGCTGGAGCCCATGGCCATCGCCAACTGGCAGGGTCACAACATCGCCCGGTGGGGCATCGTGGTCCAGCCCATCGGGGCGATCCTGTTTTTGGCCGCGGCCATCGCCGAGTCCAAGCGCATCCCCTTCGACATTCCCGAGGGCGAGTCCGAGATCATCGGCTACAACCTCGAATATTCGGGCATGCGCTGGGGCATCTTCTTCATGGGTGAGTACATGGAGCTGGTCTTTGTGGGCGCCATGTTCACGACCCTGTTCCTGGGGGGCTTCCACGTACCGCTGCTGCACGCGGACGGATTCCGGCTGGGCAGCCACCATCTGGCCATGCCCCACATCGCGGTGGTGCTCGTCCAGATGTTGGCTTTCTGGGGCAAGGTGGTGCTGCTGGGCTTCCTGCAGATCGCCATTCGCTGGACCCTGCCCCGTATGCGCTACGATCAACTCATGAGACTGGGCTGGCTGGGCATGCTGCCCGTGTCGTTGGGCAATGTCCTGGTCACGGCGGTGCTGGTGCTCGTCTTTGCCACCTACAAATGGAATCTGGGCAACTACTGGATCGCCTCACTGCTGGTGACCCTGGCGGTCTATCTGCTCGTGGTCGCCCCGCAGCGGCTGAACAAGGCGGACGATGATGATGCGGCGCAGGACGCGGCGCACAGCCACGGGAGTCACTAAATGGCCGGTCGCACAGTAAAGCTATCACCGCCCGACCGCACCCCCGCGGTGCAGTCCTATGTGCTGGAGGCCGGCAAGGGCCTAGGCATTACCCTGGGGCATTTCTTCACGAACTGGCCGGCCCGTGTGCCCTGGCTGGGCGTGGGCACGGTGGCCCTGGTGGTCGCGTTGTGTGGCGTGGCCGCCGCCTTTGGGATGAAGGCCTACTCCGGCAAGATGGAGGGCTTCGCTGGCCTGTTGCTCATGTTCGGAGGCGTTCCCGGGTGCTTTGGCCTGTTGGCCCTGGTGGCCGGCGCCTACCGCATAATGCGCACGACGCCGGCCGAGACGTACCTGCGCATCGTGCCCTATCCCGACGTGCCTGCGGACTACTACCCGCCGCGCTATCGCGGGGAGCACCGGCTCATGCACCGTGAAGACGGTTCGGTTCGGTGCGTGTCGTGCATGATGTGCTCCACGGTCTGCCCGGCGGACTGCATCAATATCGTGGCGGGCGACGCGGCGGATCCGCCTTCGGATAAAAAGAAGGTGCCCGGCGTCGAGGCGGAGAAGTTCCCGGTGCGGTTCGAGATTGACGAGCTGCGATGTGTGGTGTGTGGGTTCTGTGTGGAGGCCTGTCCCTGTGACGCCATCCGCATGGACACCGGCGTGCACGTCACGGCGTACGCCGACCGCAAGGACTTTGTCTTCGATCGCCAGCGCCTCATGGAGCGGGGTGAGCGGTCCATCGCGACCCAGGGGGGCCACGGCCCCGGCTGGCGCAAGCTCTCATAACACCCCTCCTTTAGCCACGCCGGATCCGAACCGTTTTCCAACCCTCCGGTTCCCTGCCGCCTCCCATCAGATCTCATTCGGATCCCCCGAATTGACCTGCGCGTGAACCAACGGGCGCTTTGCTGCCGTGAACTTCGGTTAACATCCAGGCAACCCTTTGGCCCCGCTCGCGGGTCCAGGATACTGGATCCCTCGCGTTCCCGGGCACTTGCCAGAAGCCAGGGAAAGGTTGGTGGACTGCGTGGAATTTGGCACCATATTTGTATGGATTTCACGACAGGAAACCACAGGGCGATCATAGATGCGCCCGGGAGTCATGATTATGAAGACAGCAGCCAAGATATCTGCCCTGCTCGTATTTGTCGGTCTGGTGAGCTTCTCAGGGGTCGCATTTGCTCAGGATGCGGCACCCCCGCCGCCCCCGCCGCCCCCGAGCTCGGGTCCCGAGGCTGCTCCACCTCCGGCTGCCGATCCTGCACCGCTCCCGCCTACGCCCCACACGGCGCCGCCCCACACGGCGCCTTCGCCCTACCCGTATCCCGATGCCGGTCGCTGCGGTGTGGCCCCGGCGCCTCCCTGCTATCGTCCGGCTCCCCGGTACTATCGACCCCGCTTCTGGCGTCTCGGCGTGTACCTCGGCGCCGGCGCGGGCGGTTTCGGCATACTTGGGGCCGCGGGTCCCTATCAGGAGATCTCCGCCGGTGGCTTCGGCAGCGTCTGGATCGGGCTGAACTTCTCCCGACGATTTGCCCTGGAGTTGGGCTTCATCGGCAGCATGCACAACGAGCGTTTCAGTGAATATTCAGGCAGTTTCTACGACCAAAACAGCCTGATGCTCTGGGGCGTGACCCTGGACGCCAAGCTCAACCTGGTGACGCCCGGCTGGCGAAACCGGTTTGTGCCCTATCTGCAGGCCGGTGTCGGCGCCTACGGCCTGGTGGGTGACTACTACGATGAGTTCGGCTACGCCGGTTCCAAGTCCCTGGCAACCGGTGGCGGGGTGCAGCTCGGCGGCGGCATCGACATCTACCTGGCCCGCTGGCTGGTGTTGGGCGCTCGCGTGCTCTACCGCGGCATCGTGCTGGGCGAGCTCAAGTGCGGCAACACGGGCGACACCTGCGCCAACGCCCAGGACGACAACCGCACGGTGCTGCACGGCCTCACCGGCGAGCTCAACATGAGCATCGTTTTTTAGCTCCTCCCTCCTCCTTCGGCCCGCTGCGCCCTCTCCCGCGAACCGGCATCCCCTGTCCCAGAGTCGACCGGAGGTCACCTCGCTGTCCGCGAGGTTGCATGAACCGACCAAAATCCTACCGCAAGCTACGAAAGTGGCCTTGTAAGTCAGATCATCCCATGGGAGACTTTGGCCAGCTACATCGAGGAATGTCTGAGGTGAGATGACGGAGCCAACCGGGCGACACTGGGCCGTGACCCCAAACCGCAAGTGGAGGTTCCATCTGGTGCGGGGCGCGCGCAGTCTTGAGGTAGGTGACTTCACGGGCGCCCAACGGCATTTCGGGGCGGCGCACAAAGAGGCTCCCACTGAACCCATCGTGTGCCTGGCTTGGGGTCGCGAGCTGCTGCGTGGAGGCGAGCTCGACGGAGCCGAGGAGCTGTTGCGTTACGCCTGGGCCCGGGACCGATCCCTCGAGTCGGCGGGTATGTCCCTGGCGCGGCTGCTGGGGCTTTCACGACGGCGCTGGGCCGAGGCTCAGGCCGTGCTCGATGAGGTGGAGGGCAGGCACGGCGTCAGCGCGGCGCTGGTATTGCTCCGGGCCGAGCTCACCATTGGCGATCCGGCCCGCTTCTCCGAGGCCGGACGGCTGTTTGAGCGCGCGCGAGACTTGGGGGCAGACGCGGACGTGGTCCGGCTGGGGCTGGCCCGGGTCCACAACGCCGAAGGTGTCACGCGCTGCCGGGAGGGTGAGCACCACCGGGCGCTTTTTGCCCTCAAGCGGGCGGCAGACCTGGATCCCGCCTGGTCGGGGCCCCTGGTCAACAGCGGGGCCATCTTTGAGCGCCTCGGACACGTGCGGAAGGCCCGGGCGCACTACCGTTCGGCTCTGCGGCTCGATCCGGTGAATCCTGTGGCGCTGTTCAACCTGGCCGAGTCCCTGCGCAGTGGGGGATTCCACGGCGACGCGGTGCGGCTGTACCGACGGCTCCTGGCCCTGCAGCCCGGATATCCGGGCGCCCGGGACGGTTTGCAGGCCGCAAGTCGCCGGGGCAGCGGCGCCCTGCGCCCGGCTCAGCCTGTCGAGCCCGAGCCATGATCCCTTCGGGCGCGCCGCCGCCAACGGAGAAGCGCGTCTTAACGCTGTGTTTCGCTTGATCTGCTGATCTGGCTCCGTTAGAATCGCGTACCATCCGGAGGATCTCATTTGGCGGACGAAGAAGTCACCAGAATCACCTCGATCGACCTGAGCGAGCTGACCGGCAAGAAGGATCTGGTCAAGGCGTACCTCATCGTCTTGGCCGGGAGCAATGTCGGTGAGATGTACAAGATGGACGAGGAGGACATGATCTGTGGGCGGAGCGTGAACGCCGAGATCCAGCTGCTCGATGAGGGCATCAGCCGAAAGCACTGCAAGATCCGACGGACCCCGAGCGGCGACGTGGTGATCGAGGACCTCGGCAGCACCAACGGCACCTTTGCCAACGGGGATCGCATCTCCTCCCACAAGCTGGCTGACGGAGACAAGATCCAGGTGGGCTCGACCACCATTCTCAAGTTCACCTACCACGACAATCTGGAGGAGAACTTCCAGCGTCAGATGTACGACTCGGCGCTGCGGGATGGATTGACCAAAGTCTTCAACAAGCGCTATTTCACGGACCGGTTACACGCCGAGTTCGCTTTTGCACACCGGCACGAGTCACCGCTGGTGCTCTGCATGATGGACCTGGACCACTTCAAATCAGTCAACGACACGTTTGGCCACCTGGCCGGAGACTATGTGCTGGCGACCCTGGCAACGCTGGTCCAGGACACAGTACGCGCCGAGGATGTCTTTGCGCGCTACGGCGGCGAGGAGTTCGCGGTCATCAGCCGCGGAATCACTGTGGAGAGCGCGATCATCATGGCCGAGCGGATTCGGCACGGCGTGGAGCAGCACGCATTTCAATGGAATGAGACCCGCATGCCCATCACCTTGAGCCTGGGTCTGGCGGGCCTGCCCAACCCGATGATCCGGGGCCCGGCCGAGCTCGTCGCTGCCGCGGACGAAGCGCTCTACGACGCCAAGCATGGCGGCCGCAACCAGGTTAAAATATACCGCTCCCGGTGAAGACTCGGGTGAGGGGGAGGCACGATGATCATACCGGCCATTGAGCTTCGAGCGGGGAAGGTCGTTTCGGCCTTGGCCGACGGCAGCTATCGCATCCATGACGATGACCCCGTCGAGCTGGCCCGGGCCCTGTACCGCATCGGGGAAATCGCGGTGATTGACCTCGACGCTGCCCAAGATACCGGGGACAACCTGGACCTCATCCGGAAGATCTGTCGCGTGGCGGAATGTCGCGTGGGCGGCGGAATCCGCGACGAGCAGCGTGGTGATCGGCTGCTTCGGGCCGGCGCCAAACAGCTGATCGTCGGCACAAGCGCCGATGAGGAGCTGCTGGCGCGATTTCCCCGGAAGAAGGTCGTGGTGGCCATGGACATCCAGGACGGGCGGGTGGTGCACCAGGGCTGGAGCAAGGAGACGGACATCGATCCGGTGGACCTTGCCACCCGGCTGCGGGAGCACTGCGCCGGCTTTTTATATACCCTGGTCGGCCACCGGGCGCAGATGGAGGTGCAGGAGCTGCAGCGCTTTGAGCAGCTCAAGTCGGCCCTACCCGGTCACCGTCTCACGGCGGCGGGCGGCTTCTCTACGGTGGAGGACCTGCGAGAGCTGGACCGCATGGGCCTCGATGGTCAGGTGACCTACGGCCGCTCTCCCTGCGGCACGGACCTGGCGCAAGCCTTCGTGGCGGTGTTGGACTTCGAGACCAGCAACGGGCTGTTGCCGGTGGTGGTGCAGGACTCCACCGGTCAGGTGCTCTCGCTGATGCATGCAAACCGGGACGCCGTCCTGATGAGCGTGCAGACCGGAATGGCGACGTACTGGAGCGCCGGCCAAGGCAAGATCTTCACCAAAGGTCAGAGCTCCGGCAACAGCCAGGACGTGATCACGGTGCGGCCGGACTGCATGCGCGGGGCGCTGTTGTTCACGGTCAAGCCCAAGGGGCCCTCCTGCCACCTGGGCCGTTATTCCTGCTTCGACGACATTTCCTACAACCTCCACCGCATTGAGCAGCTCATGCAGGACCGCAAGTCCGGGGAGGATCCCCGCAAGAGCTACACTCAGCTCATGCTGGCAGACCGCCAGGCCATCAAGGAGCGGATCCGCGAAGAGGCTGAATCTCTGGCAAAGGCCGGAAGCAGCGACGAGGTGCTGTGGGAGACTGCGGATCTACTCTATTTTGTGATGCTCAACCTGGTGCACGAGAATCTGTCCCTCGATGACGTGAACCGGGAGCTCCGAGGTCGCGCGGGGCGCCGGAGATCGTAACAAAATCCACAGGGCACAGCGGCTCTGACCCAAATCTCCCGGAGGGGAAAAATTCGGGTTTTGAGGGGATCCTGTTAGCCTGAAAGCAGTGATTCCGGAGAACCGGTCTCGAGGTGACCCTTGAAGATTCAGCAGGGTGGTCCGCTCAAGGAGGGCTGGCAGCGCTTGAGCGCCAAACGTCGGCAGGCAGTGATAGCCCGCTGTGAGGTGGTGCGGCGACAGGGGGATCGGGCGTTGCGCAAGGGGCGTAGTGTCGAGAGTCTGACGGTGGACCGACGGCTGTTCCGCCAGGCGTTCGGGCGGCTCACACCCCAGGCGCGGGCGGCCCTGGAGTTGGCCTGTCGCCACGTGGGGGCCCTCTCCCGGCGGGAGCGATCCGCCCTCAAGGAGTTCGATCTCAAACCCACGCTCGGGCTGACCCTTTATCAGCGTCTGCTCCCTCTGGAGAGCATCGGTATTCTGGTGCCTCCGCAGGGGATCTCGGCGGTGCTCGCCGGCGCCATTCCCGCGGCCGTGGCCGGAGTGAACCGGCGCGTGGTCTGCGTGGAAGCGGACCCCGAGGGCCGGATCGATCCGCACGTGCTGGCTGCCGCGTACATGTGCGATGTGACGGAGATGTTCGCCGTGGGGGGAGTCGATGCCGTGTCGGCGTTGGCCCATGGCACAGTGTCTCTGGCTCCGGTTTCGAAGATCATCGGCATGGGGGATGCCAGCGTGGCCGCGGCCAAGCAGCAGGTTGCTGATCGGTGCAGCGTGGCGCTGGCCACGGGGCCCACGGAGCTGTTGGTGTTAGCCGATGACACGGCCGCCCCGGAGTTTGTGGCCGCCGACCTGTTGGCCCAGGCCGCGGCGGACCCCGAGGGGAGCTGCGTGTTGGTGACCACATCCCTCTCGGTGGCCAGGGATACCCGGGACCAGCTGAAAAGACGTCTGCGTGAGCTTGGCCCGGCCCACGGCGCCCGGGGGCCCCTCCGGCGGGCTCAGGCCGTGGTGGTGACGGGGCTGGCTGCTGCGGTGGACCTGGCCAACGCGCGGGCACCCCAGCACCTGTCATTGCTGGTGAAGCGCCCGGACGAGCTGGTGGGGCGCCTCAGGAGCTACGGCACGCTCCTGGTTGGACCCCACACGCCCGCGGCCCTGGCCGGGCGTGTTACAGGGGCGGGGGCGCTCCTTCCCGCGTGGTCCGGCGCCGGCCGCGAGGGCGCCGTGTCCGTGTCGGATTTCCTGCGCCGGGTGACGGTCCAGCAGGTGGACCCATCAGCCTACCTTCGACTCGCACGAGCGGCCGCGACTCTGGCCGAGCTCGAGGGCGCCGACCAGGCCGCCGAGTCCCTCGCCGAGCGCATGCTCGCCCCGGCCGCGGAGTGATCGTCCCCCGAGTGACCGTCCCCAAAAAAAATGCGAGCCGCCTGGGATCAGACGGCTCGCGGGTAGTGAGCCCAGAAGGAATCGAACCTTCAACCTCCGGATTAAGAGTCCGCTGCTCTGCCAATTGAGCTATGGGCCCAGAGGGTTATGTCTTGGCGCGCGCCCGGGGTGACTCGAACACCCGACCTACGGATTCGAAGTCCGGCGCTCTATCCAACTGAGCTACGGGCGCGCAAGTCGAGGGGCGTATTATCTGAGTCCGGCCCTGCTGTCAAGCCCAAGATCTTTGCGGTTGTCTCTGGTCCCAACACCCGGCCGTAAACCCGCGGGGTCCAGTGGTAAGTCCAACCTCGTTGACAGTGGCGGAAAGCTCTGTTTAACTCTATGGTATAGGCGTGAGCCCCATTAACACTGTTTTGACAAGCATTCGAGGTCAACATGTGGCGAAATAGAGCCCTGCGCTGGGCACTGAGCATCGTGTTCATTATTTCTTGCGGTTCGAGCTGCAATACGTCGGGTTGCGACATCCTGCAGCCGATGCAGAACGGCAACGAAGTGCCCATGAATCAAACCATCGAAGGGGGCATGCAGCTGCGTGTCACGCCCACGGGGTTTGAGAAGATCTCGGCCATCATCCCGGGAATTCTCGAGGACATGACCGACATCACGGTCATCGCAGAGTCGGGCAGCACCTTCGGGAGCTGTGGCACCGCCTGCGTGAGGTTCACCGCCTGCCCCGGTGGATGCAACGTAGACATCGACATTCCCCCGGGGGGCGTGCAGGTGACGTCCAACAGCTCCATGCTCCTGGTGGACATCACCCTGAACGTCGAGTTCATCCTCGACGCGCGCGTGGAGGTGGAGATCTTCGGCTTCGGTATCCTGGACGTGACCTGCGGGCTCGCCATCGACACCTGGCAAGAGCCCCTGCACATGACGGTGGGCATCGAGCCCTACATCCGGGACGCGGACGGCGAGCTGCGCCTGCGTCTGGTGAACGTGTCCAACCTGTCGTTGGCGGGGATCACCTTCAGCATTTCGGGATGCGGTATTCTCGGGAACTACCTCAACACCTATCTCGATTACGTCAATCAGATCTTCGACTGGCTGGACGCCATCCTGGGCAACCCCATCACGGAGTTCATTGTGAACTCCTTCGTACTGCCCTTGATGCAGGACTTCATCGACGGGCTGTTACCCGACCCGCTGGGATTGGAGGGCCAGTTTGACATCGGATCCCTGCTCAGCGGCTTCTCGCCGGGGGCCGAGGGAGTGTTGGAGTTGCGCCTCACCCCGGGTGGTTACGTGAACCTGCACGGCAACGGCATGAGCCTGGGCGTCATCACCGGCGTCAACAGCGACTCGGATCCCACGACCCGGGGGGCCACCATGGATCCCCAGACCGGAGTGCGGGACCACTCCGAGCCCCACCGCAAGATGCCGCCCATGCCCACGCCGGACTTCTCCGGCACGCTCTCCCAGGCGCCCGTACCGCGGCAGACCGCCTTCCGGATTGACCCGTCCAGCGAGATGGGCGGCTTCAACGACAGCCAGTACCTGCGCTACAAGGACCCCACCGGTCCCGTGTACAACCAGGTGGCCGACCTGGCCATTGGTACCGGCGAGACCTTCCTGAACCTGCTGGGCTTCCACCTGCTGAACTCCGGCGCCCTCTGCCTGGAGGTGGGAACCCAGGAGGTCGACATGCTCACGGTGGGCCTGTTCAGCATCATGGTGAACTCCCTCGGGGAGCTGGTGGACCCGTTGGTGGGAGACGCGCCCATGCGGCTGGTCATCCGGCCCCAGACGCCGCTGGTGTTCGACGTCAGAAACAACATGGATGAGAACAACCCGCAGCCCCTGCTGAAGATGTTCCTGGATGACTTCCAGATCGACATGTACGCCTTCAGCGAGGAGCGCTACGTGCGTGCCTTCACCATGGCCGTGGACATGGAGCTCGGCCTAAACCTCATGTCCACGGTGGACCCCAATGACGGCACGCTGTACATCAAGCCCATCCTGGACAACGTGGACGCGGCCAACCTGGTGGTGCGGATCCACGACAGCGAGCTCATCGGTGACAGCCCAGAGGAGCTCGAGCTGCTCTTCCCGAATGTGCTCTCCATGCTCATGCCGATGATCACGGGCATGCTGCCCGATATCGCGATGCCCGAGCTCATGGGCGTCAAGATGGAGTACCTGGAGTTCCGGTCCAACGACGCCCAGGACATGATGCTCATTCTGGCGAACCTCTCCTTGCCGAGCCCCGTACCGCCCGCGCCCCTGCCGACGTTGCCCGTGGTGACGGACGCCCGGCTCGTGGAGGTTTCGGTGCCCACGCCGGCGCAGTGGCGGGCCTCGCAGCTCGATCCCACCGTGGCGAAGGAGCAAAAGGACGTACCCACGGTGCGCATCGCCGTGGCGCCCACCCGGGCCCACGCCGAGGACGTGCAGTGGCAGTACCGTCTGAACGGCACCATCTGGCGCAGCTTCCGCAATGGACCGGAGCTGGTCCTCCGCGACCCGACCTTCACCTTCCAGGGCTGGCACCGCATTGAGGTGCGCGGCCGGATCAAGGGCCATCCCCAGAGCCTGGAGCGTCAGCCCCAGGTCTTTGACGTGCTCATCGACTCCATGCCTCCGTTACAGAAGGCGACCCTGGAAGACGGGGAGGTGATCTTCAACGGCTTCGACCTGGTGACCGCGAGAAATGACCTGCGCTACTCCTACGAGTTTGAGCCTGGCCGTTTCTCCGAGTGGTCAGACCGGGGCAGCATGTCCCTGTCGCGGGCCCAGCGGCTGGCCGAGGCCCACGGCGGCGTGCTGAGGGTGCGGGTCAAGGATGAGGCGGGCAATGTATCCGAGGCGGAGATTGCCCAGAACGTGCTGGGCGCGGTCCCGGTGGTCAAGGCCGCGGCGGGCTGTGGTTGCGCCACTTCCAGCGGCTCCTCGCCCCTGGCGGTGTTCCTGCTCGGGATGCTGGGCCTGGTCTTTTTTCGGCGCCGGCGGTCGGCAAAAAGGCCGGTCACGTTTTTGATGACAGCCCTGTTTGCGGTGGCCCTGGTGGCCCTGCTGGGCCTGGCGGGCTGCGCCAAGAAGGCCGGCGCCGGGGACTCCGACGCCCACGTGGTGCCGAGCTGCACCGACGATGACGAATGCGCCGCCCTGCAGTGCGAAGACGGCCAGATCCCGCTGTGCATCGACAACACCTGTCAGTGCATGGACGACCTGGTGTGGGGCAAGATTGGGCAATACTCGTCGCTTGCGGTGTCCTACAGCGACATTATGGTGTCGGCTTACAACGCGCGGTACGGCGACCTGATGTTCGGCCGCATCAACAAAAACGACATCGGCTCCAACCCGGTCATCACCGAGTGGGAGTTTGTCGACGGGGTGCCCTGGAGCCAGGAACCGGATGTGCCCACCTCGGAGATCCGCAACGGCATCCGCACCAAGGGTGACAACGTGGGCCGATTCACCTCCATCGGGACAAATACCAACGGTCACCCGGTGATCGCGTATTACGACGTCACCCATGGCGCCCTCAAGCTCGCTCGCTTTGACGGCACCAACTGGATCATCATGGTGGTGGACGACGGCGGGGACTCCGAGTCCTCCGACGGCGGCGACGCGGGTCGGTTCACCTCGATCTCCATGCGCAATGGAGACCGGGCGCCGGGCATCGCGTACATGGTGCAGAACCTGCCCTCGAGTGACGCTACCGGCACCGTGAGCCAGGTGCGCTTCGCCCAGGCGATCACCGCCAACCCGAGCTTCGGCTCGGATTGGAACATCTACATCCTGGACGAGGTGCAGGTGCCTGGGGTGCCCGACCCCGCTCCCCTGGGGGACTGGCCGGCCGGCATCGGCGTGACCACCGCGGTGACCCGAACGTCAGACGATCGACCGGTGGTGGTGTATTACGACTCGGTGAACGGCAACCTCAAGGGAGCCGAATACGACGACGGCGCCGCGGGCTTCCTGCCGGCGGTCCTGCTCGATGGTGAAGACGGCGCGGGGGGCGACACCGGCGACGTGGGGCTCTATCCCTCGGTTCGCGTCCATGGCGACGACACCATCTGGCACGTGAGCTATATGGACAAGGCCCTCAAGCAGCTGCTGTACCTGCGTACGGGGAGCGACCCCGTGTACGAGGTGGTGGATGATGGGCTGCGGCAGGAGACCAACCCCATCACCGGGTTGCCCATGCCCGTCTCTCACTTTGTGGGGTTCGACTCCAAGATCACGGCGGTGGGCAGCAATCCCAACCCGTTGCTGAACAAGATCGTGATCGCCTACCAGGACTCCTCCACGCACGAGATCCTTTGGGCCGAGCGAGATGCGGCCGCCACGAACCCGTGGTCCGTCGTGTCCGTGGTGGGCGGCGAAGAGGCGGTGTGGAACTCGTCTCTGCAGCGGTTCGACGACCTCAACGGCAACCCCTGGGAGGGTTCCTACGGCTTTTACCTCGGCCTGGCGGACGACATGACCACGGCCTACATGTCCTCCTTCGCCATCAACGAGTGGGCCGAATCCGACCTCTTCGGCAACGCCCCCCTGAACTACTGGGTCCAAATCTTCGCCGTAAACCTAAGCGAAGGCTAGACTCCCCGTAGACGCTCCTCCCTCTCCTTTTCTTTCTCTCCTCCCCCCCAAAAAACGGATCGCCGCCATTCGCAGGGAGCCCTTTCTGCGGCGCTCCGGTGCAGGGCTCCGCAAGCGGTCGTCGTGCTTCGAACAGCCATTCGCTCGCTTCGCTTCCATGAGTAGGCCCCCCCAGTCAAGTAGGAAAGGCGGGTCTCGGGACCTGCGCGTTCCAGCGCGCGCTTCCGCTTCGGTGTGCCTTTCGACTGTATACCCGAGGGCCAT
>Ga0180009_10001735_pt1 | contig 26283 bp, 31 predicted proteins | sample OS_PC_MetaG_FD_123537 | JGI IMG/M metagenome (GOLD analysis project Ga0180009, IMG submission 123537) | Groundwater microbial communities from the Aspo Hard Rock Laboratory (HRL) deep subsurface site, Sweden - OS_PC_MetaG | ecosystem: Environmental > Aquatic > Deep subsurface > Groundwater... | reverse complement strand
CGGCCTCGGCTTCCAGCTATTTCATGAACAACTACAGCGTGGTCATTGATTACATCATGATCCAAAACATCCTGCAGACCAATGTGCGGGAGGCCACGGATCTTTTCTCCCTTAAATTGTTTCTGTATATCTTTTTTCTCGGTATCGTGCCGTCGCTGCTGGTATGCCTGGTGCAGCTTGAGCGTCCGCCCTTGCGCAAGGCTATTCTGTCCCGACTCAAGATGATCGCTGTCTCCCTTCTTCTTATCCTGGTCCCGTTGTTTCTCTTCAGTCGGTTTTATGCCTCCTTCTTCCGGGAGCATCAGGAATTGCGCTATTATACAAATCCAACCTACGCTATCTATTCGGTGCATAAATATGTGAAGAAGAACCTTGCCACTTCCGCGGTGACAGTGCAGGCCATCGGCACCGATGCCAAGATTCCGGATACGGATACGGATCGGGAGTTGATTATTCTGGTGGTGGGCGAGGCGGCCAGGGCTGATCGTTTTTCTTTAAACGGCTATGGACGGGAAACTAATCCGCTGCTCAGCCGGGAGGATGTGATTTTTTACTCGGATATGCATTCCTGCGACACCTCAACCGCCACCTCGGTTCCGTGCATGTTTTCCAATCTGACCCGGGCCGGGTTCAGCAGTAAAAAGGCCAAGGAGCGGGAAAACGTTCTCGATATCGCCCAGCGGGCCGGGGTAAACGTCCTCTGGCGGGACAACAACTCGGACTCCAAGGGAGTGGCCCTGCGCGTTCCCTATGAGGATTATCAGGACCCTGCCCGGAATACGATCTTCGAAGCAGAAGGCCGGGACGAGGGTATGCTGGTCGGTTTACAGAACTACATTGATGCGCATAAGAGCGGGGATATCCTGATCGTTCTCCATCAGATGGGCAATCACGGGCCAGCCTATTACAAGAGATATCCTCAGGCTTTTGAGCGCTTTACTCCGGCCTGTAAAAGTAATCAGCTCGACCAGTGCAGCTCGGAGGAAATAGGCAATGCCTACGACAACGCCATCCTCTACACCGATTATTTTTTGAGCAAGGTCATCGGTCTGCTCAAGCAGAACGACAAACGTTTCGAAACGGCCATGGTCTATATGAGCGACCATGGCGAGTCCCTCGGCGAGTTCGGGGTATATCTGCATGGCATGCCCTATGTGATGGCGCCGGAGACCCAAAAGCATATCGCGGCCATTACCTGGTTTGGCGCGGGATTCGGCATCGACCGGAAGATTCTCAGAGAGCAGGCTGGCCGAAAGTACTCCCAGGACAACCTGTTCCATACCATTCTTGGGATCATGGAGATCCGGACCGAACTCTACAATCCCCGGATGGACATCCTGAGCGAAGCCCACAGATCGTTGCCTGAAAACGGTTCGTCTCCGAAGGGCGAAGAGGGAAAGCCGGGACGATAAAGACTTCTACCAGGTAAGAACGGGCATGTGGAGGCAGGAAAAGTAAGTCCGGGCCTTCATGGTGCAAAGAAGGCCCGGACTAAGATGGCAGTTGTTTTGGGCAGAGAGAACAGACGACCACCGCTGTTTTGTCGCAACTGCCCGAAGAGGAGTTCTTCGGGCAAGGTGATGATGCTGACGTTTACCTGATGGCTTTTTTCAGGTCAAGACCGATGGCGCCGTTGATTGTGGCGCCCCGGAGGTTGGTCTGTTCGAGGTTGGCCCCGGTGAGGTCGGCCCGCTCAAGATTGGCTCCGGCCAGGTCGGCCCCGGCCAGATTGGCGCCTGAAAGATCCGCGCTTGTCAGGTTGGCGCCTTTCATATTGGCCCATTTGAGGTTGGCCTTGACGAGGTTGGCGTTGCTCAGATTGGCCCCGGCCAGGTTGGCCCGCATCAGGCTGGCTTCCGCCAGGTTGGCACCCTGCAGATTGCAGCCCGGACAGTTCTGGCTCATGCCGCGATAGATCATGCCCAGATCCCGGCTGGCTGCCTGTGGGGTGGAAGTCTGGTAGGTCTCCTGGATTGAGGGGGTAGATACCGGCGGCGCTGCGGGCTGTTCCACCATCACATCGGGGGAAGTTGTGGCAGTGGCCCGTGTGCTTGGCTTTCTCTCGGAACCTGCGTTTTTCCCCTGCGGTCCACGCTTGACGCCTGGCGTGATGGTGAAGTAGCTCGATTTTATGCCGCTTTCGGTATACAGGTTGTACTGTTCGCCCTTGCGAAACACATCGTAGCAGATCTCGTCGCCAAAGCCCCAGCGCTTGAACTTGAGGCAGAGCTTGTCATTTTCCGTTGACCATTTCCCGTCATTTTTCTCGGTTTTGCTTTTTACGGCGTACATTTTCCCATTGTCATACATTTCAATGATTGCGATGTCGCCGTATTCATGAATGGAAATGGTGTTTCCTGAGAGCAGGTCGATCAATTCCGCCCCGGTGATTTTGGTTCCTTCCCCTGCGGGGGCGACGGTGGCTTCTTTTGTGCCGCATCCGGCGACGAGAAAAAGAAGGATGGTGGAAACCAGGCAAAAACTACGGAATTGGGCGTTCAATGTTCTCTCCTCGTATTTTACACTGTCAACATCGGCATAAAACAACCGCCGGATTGTTGATGTTTTTTGGCCCGGAAGGCGGAGGTGCAACCCTGACGAGACAAGTCGGCCGCTGTCATTTCGGTCGCTGCAGGAATCTTTTATTTATTACCTGAAAAAATAATAAAACGCCATGCCCATTGTATGAAAAAAGCTTGTTTGTTGAAGCAGTCCCCTGCTTTTCAACTGGAAATTCCTCTCCGGAGCGGATATATTCATAATTTGTGCCGGTGTCCGGATTCGTGAGCGGGAGCTGTCTGCAAAAGGCAGCCAGGGCATTGGGTCTGTAACTGATTTTCATGAGAGGTTTCTGATGTTTAAAGCCCTGGTAGCGACAGATAACAGCCCTGCTCAACTCTTGATCCGTCTGGCTCTCGGGGTGGTGATTTTCCCTCACGGTGCGCAGAAAGTCCTCGGCTGGTTCGGGGGGGCGGGTTACAGCGCTACGGTCACGGCTTTTTCCGCCATGGGCTTTCCGTTCTGGGCCATTATTCTCTTGATGGTTTCCGAGTTCGGCGGTTCGGTTTTGCTGGTGCTCGGTCTTTGTACCAGGGTTTGGGCCCTTGCTATCGGCACGGCCATTGCCATCTGCCTTAAAATGAACCATCTGCAGCATGGTTTTTTCATGAACTGGTTCGGGCAGCAGCAGGGAGAGGGATATGAATACCACATCCTGGTGCTGGGCATCGCCCTGGCCCTTGTTTTCCGCGGCGGCGGCATGCTTTCCCTGGACCGGGCCTTCGTAAAGGATAGACGGCGATCCGGCGGGCTGATGCTGTAGTTCGCCTATTGGATTGTATGCGCCTCCGGTTCGTCGTAAAGACTCCGGATGTCGTGCTCCCTTTCCAGTTCCGCCATCTTGGTCAAGGCCTCCTCTTCACTCATCCCCAGGCTTTCCGCAAGTTTCTTGATGTTGTATAGCGGCTCCCCCTGATCGGTGTACCCGATGGGGGAAAGCTCCGGAAAAAACTCGCCGGTGGCCGCGCTTGAAGCTTGGCTGATCATCTCCCGGATTGCCGGAGGGCCAAAGAGAAACAGCCATTTTACCGCCTCCGCCCAGATTTTTGCGTCCACGTTTTCGCTGTGCATCACCTGCAGGGCCATGCTCAGGTCCCATTCATTTCTGAATGTTGTCATTGTAGTCCTCTTCTCCGTATCGTTACCGTCCGGCCAGAATATGTTTCAGTGATTCGATCACCTTGCTGGCCTCTTTTTTTGAAAGGGTATTGATTTCGGATGTCTTGTAATATTTTTTTAAAAAATTGGCGCAATGCGTTGCGTCCCAGGCAAGATCTTCTAGAAGATGCTTGATGTACATCCTCTGCCGGAAGGTAATGCCTTCCCGGCTGGACCGATAATGCCGGCTTCTGGCAAAATAGCGCATGAGCCTTTGAAAGCCTGGTTCGTCCAGATCCTTGGCCGAGCGGACTCCCGCAACCTTTTCCATGGTGTCGCGGTAATCCCGGTCGCTTATCCCCAGCTCCTTTTTGACAATATGGATGACGGCAAGTTTTTTATGATCCAGCATGGCGTCGTTTCCTCTCGTCGAATATTTCCTGCCGAATTCAAGCAAGCCCGCATCGGGCAAGATCAGCGAAAAACAGCTCTTCGTTACGGAACAGATGTGTCTGCAGACCAAGAGCTGTTGCCCTGTCAATGTGGCCGGGGTTGTCGTCGACAAAGAGGGTCTGCCCGGCTTCGATGTTCAGGGTTGCGAGGATGTCGGTGAACAGGCTCGGCTCGCGTTTGGTTTTTCCGAGATGATAGCTGTTGAAGACCCGAGTGAATTCGTGAAAAAACGGCTGCCGCTGATTGAGGCGGTCGAGCCAGTCGGTCTGGTCGCTGAGGATGACCGGCGTCACCCCCTGCATCTTTAGGGTACGCACCGCAGCAAGCATATTCGGCCTCAGAATGAAGCGGCTGAGAATTGCTTCGGTCAGGGATTGATCTTCGCCTGTGATACCGGTTTGGCTGCGGAGCAGCTCCCAGTAGTCATGCTCGGTGCTTTTGCCGGTCACATAGCCGCAGTCGTAAATGATATCGGTCGCGGCACGAACAAAAAGGGACGGATCAAGCCCGTTTTCCCTGGCTATGATCGAAAGCCCCAGAGTAAAGCCCTCTTCGGCCAGAACCCCGCCATAGTCGAAGAGAATGGTTGAGACAGCAGGAGTGTCGGGCATGGTTCACCTGGTGGCGAGAAGGCGCCGGATCCGTTCCTGTATGGGCGGATGGGTGCTGAACAGGTTGGCCATGGTTCCGCCGGAGAGCGGGTTGACAATATACATCTGGGCGGTGGCCGGGTTGACCTCCATGGGGTGGCGGTGATTGGAATCTTCCAGCCGCTGAAGGGCGCTGGCCAGCGAGGCCGGTCTGCCGCAGATTCGGGCGCCGGTGGAGTCGGCCAGATATTCACGGCTTCGGGAAATGGCCATCTGGATCAGGGCGGCCGCAATGGGAGCAACGATCATCATCACGATTGACCCGATCATTCCGCCTCCGCTGTCTTCGTCATCAGAACTCCTGCCCATCCCGAAGATCATGGCCCACTGGGTCATGGTGGCAAGGGAACTGATGGCTCCGGCCATGACCGCTGCCATGGAGCTGATCAGGATGTCCCGGTTTTTAATGTGGGCCAGTTCGTGGGCGAGAACGCCTTCCAACTCCTCGCGGTTGAGAATAGCCAGCAACCCTTGCGTTACGGCCACGGCGGCATGCGCGGGGTTTCTGCCCGTGGCAAAGGCGTTTGGCGTATCGCTTTCCATGATATAGATGCGGGGTTTGGGGAGTTCGGCCCGCGCAGCAAGCCCGGCTACCATGGTGTGCAGGTCCGGCGCCTCGGTTTGATCCACCTCCCGGGCCTTGCTCATTTTCAGGGCCAGGGTGTCGCTGAACCAGTAAGCGAAAAAATTCATGGCGATGGCCAGGAGCAGGGCCACGGTCATGCCGCTTTGCCCGCCCATGGCCTGGCCTGCCACCATGAAGAGGGCGGTCAAGGCAGCCATCAGCATGCCTGTTTTTATGGTGTTTCCCATGGGTGATCCTCAATGCGTAATTTTCTGCTTGTTCAGCCGGGAGCAAGGCCCGGAGGGTGTCAGGGAATATAATTCGAGCTGCTTGCAAGTCAAGGGCGTGAGGGATGAAAATGTCAATGCGGCATGGGCCATTCCTGCTCGCGGGTTTCGCTGAGATAACAGAAGCGATCCCACTCCACCTCACGGCCGGAAACCGGGCATTTGAGTTGGACTTTGCGCTCGCTCAGTCCGATTACCAGCCAATCTCCGCCGCGCGGACCTCCGGCAATGTTGATTTTCTGGCCGATAACAAAGGGAAAGGGGCTGAACACAACAACCTGATGATGGGGCATAACATGAGTCCTTGTATTGAGGTTCAGGGCAGATACACCAGGAGTGCTCCGCTTTTTTCCCTGCTCTTTTTTTCCCAGAGGTAGGCGAGAATCATCCCGTGATTTTTCATGATTTTGAGCCGGGCTTCAATGACGTCCTTGAGCACCGAGCCTTCCGGGGAGTGGAGGCCCTTGCCGGTTATGACCATGACGGTTTTCAGGTGATTGCGCATGGCACGGGTCAGGAAATTCTCCGTCTTGATTTCCGCTTCCCAGGCGGTGCAGCCATGGAGATCGATTTGGTCCTGGGGCGGGGGAGAGTTTCGAATAGCGGCCTGAAGCGACTTGGCAGGGGTTGGGAGTTCATCCTTTTCCGTAAGGATTTCAGCAATAGTCGCGGGGGATATCCCGGTTGCCAGCGCGCCGGCAAAACTCTGCGCGGTGTCGTTTTCAGAATCAGAGGAGAAAAGGATACCGAGGTCATCCTCGGGGGTCAGTTTTCGGATAGCCCCTGCTTTTGCCTTTTTCTTCGACGCCTTGGCGGTGGTCTTTGGTTGCCGAGAAGGGCGATTCGGTTTGCGCATGGTTTATTGTAAAGGAAAAGGGGGATGCGGAAGAAAACATTATACCTGTTGAGATATGCATAGCGTTTTTACGGCCAGGAGACAAGAGACAAAAAAATAACCCGGCAAAGGCAAGGGGTATAAAGGGTTGCGGCTTGCCCGCCCTTTGGAGGGCAAAAAAAATCTGGTTTGCCCGGTGCATTCCTGTTAGTCTTTTCTGTAGACTCAGCGAATTTTGTTCCTTTTTTGAGGAGATAGTTATACGCGCCGGGCTGGTTTTGATCCGGCGCGGGTACTGTTTGATCGTGGGACCGACAACGAGGGGGGACCTCTGCCGCATGGATAAACAGATACATTTCATCGTAACCGGCGAACGTGGTCAAATCCGTTCGTTTGCCGTATCCAGACAAACCCTGAAGATTGTGCTCGGGGTTTGTTGTTTTTTTATGCTCGGCAGCGGGGTGGGTTGGTTTTTTTCCGGAGAAAATTTTGCGATGCATCGGAAAATCGCGACATTGCAGCAGGATATGGCAGTCACTGTCGCTTTGAACGAAAGCATGCAGGCGCGAACAACCAGGCAGGAGCAGGAACAACAGGCCCAGTTGAATGCCGCTCTGGCAGATCTGAAACGAAAGAGCAAGGTTATCGAATCGATCCTCGCTTCGGTTGGCGTGAATCTCGAGGTGCATGAAAGCGCCAAAGGCGCGGGTGGACCGTTTACCCGGCAGCCGCAGGATTCTTACAAAGGTCTTACCCTGAAGGTCGATCATTATCTGGATGCCATCCAATCCGTGCCGCTGGGGGCTCCTGTTCGGGGGACCATTACCTCCCAGTTTGGAAATCGGATTGACCCCATCAACCAGCAGCCGGCGTTTCACAGCGGGGTTGATATCAGAAACAATCGAGGCGCCAAGATCATCGCCCCTGCAGACGGTGTTGTCATTGCCAATGGCTACAATAAGGGCCATGGGAATTTCATCGAAATAAATCATGGGAACAGATTCCAGACCAATTATTTCCATCTCCAGCAGGGGTATGCCAAGCAGGGCGATACCGTGTCCAGAGGACAGGTTATAGGTCTGGTGGGCAATTCAGGGCGAAGCACCGGTTCTCATCTGCATTACGAAATAAGATACCGGGACAAATTGATCGACCCGGTCAAGTTTATCCAGGTGAATTCCCGCGTTGCCGCAGCAAAGGGCCGTTGATGCAGCTCCGAGCTTCCCTTCGGAGTACTATAATCAAAAAATCCGCAGCAGGTGATTAGCATGGGTTTTTTTAACAAGCAGGGCATCGGAGAGACAAATTCTGAGACGATTACCAGTGTAATCGGTGCGGATATGCAACTGGTCGGCGACATATCTTTCAAGGGCAAGCTCCGGCTTGACGGCAAAGCCGAAGGAAACATCAGCGGGGAGTATCTTATCCTCGGCGAAACCGGAACAATCTCCGGGGATGTTGTGGTCAGCACCTTTGTCTGTTCCGGGCGGGTTGAGGGCACTGTCAATGTCAAGAAGCTCTATGTGGTGAAAAGCGGCTTCATTGAGGGCAAGGTCGAGACCATGGATCTGGCCGTGGAGTCCGGCGCGGTTTTAAACGGAGAAATCAAATCCCGGAGTCAGGAATTGCGGCTGGTGCCCGGCTCTGCGCTTCCGGATGAAGATTGGGAGTTGCGGATGAAAGAGGGTGCCTCTAAGTCGCAGGCCAAAAAGAAGGGTGCTGCAATCAAGTAATCAGCAGCCGAGATATTGTTTTTCCATGCCGCCATACGAACTTCGAATGGCGGCATTTTTTGTGGGAAATTGCAGGAGTTTTGATTCAGGTCAAGGGAAATGAACCGCTGGTCTTGTATACTGGGAAGCAAAGAGATGCATTCAATCTGCCCCCGGGAGGTGTTGCGATGATGGAGAAAAAAAGTCTTAACGAAACCAGAATTTTTGACAGTAAAAGCATGAAAAAGGTGTTGCTCCATGATTCACCCTGGTTCAGGATACTGAACTTCAATCTCAGCGCCGGGCAGGTTTTTCCGGTGCATTCCCATGATACCGAAGGCCAGCTCTCCATTCAGGTGCTGGAGGGAACAGGAGAGTTTCTCGGTAAGGATGAGCAGGCTATTCCGGCCCAGGCCGGCGATCTGCTGCTCTGCGATATCAACGAGCCCCACGGGGTCCGGGCGCATACCGATCTGCGGATACTGGTGACCATCGCTCCGCCTTTTTAAGACAAGGAATACGCAATAATGGGCAGACAACAGGTGACAGTGCGCGACGGGGTTATCCGGCTTGGCCAGCTTCTCAAGCTGGCCGGAGTGGTGGAAACCGGCGGTGAGGCAAAACTCCGTATCAGGGAAGGTGAGGCACTGGTCAACGGCGAGGTGGAAACCCGCCGCGGCCGTCAGCTCGTGCCCGGAGATCTGGTAGAATTCGGCGGAGAGGTTTTAGAACTTGTCGCAAAGGCGGAGGCTTAGGATGTAGTCAGGGCATGTTGATACGCCAGCCGTGTTGCGTCATTAAAGCAGACGAACAGGATGGCGGCGGGGTTTTCGTTTTCTGCCAGATACCGGCGTGCCTCCCGGACGGCAATGCGGGCAGCCTCGTCTTTAGGATACCCATAGACGCCGGTGCTGATCGCGGGAAAAGCAATACTCATGATGCTGTATTCACGGACAAGGTAAAAACAATTGCGGTAGCAATGAGCCAGCAGTTCCGGTTCTCCCTGTGTCCCGCCGTGCCATACCGGCCCCACCGTATGGATGACCCAGGTGGCCGGCAGCTTGTAGCCCTTGGTGATCCGCGCTTCGCCGGTCGGACAGCCCCCCAGTTTTTGACACTCTGCGAGCAGCTCCGGCCCGGCGGCCCGGTGGATGGCGCCGTCAACCCCGCCCCCTCCGAGGAGAGAATTGTTGGCTGCGTTGACAATACCCTCCACCGCCAGGGTGGTGATATCCTCTTTGGTTAATTCAATTCCGTTGTGTGCCACGATGATCTCTTTGAGGTCAACTGCTCAGGGGAAATCCCGAGGGTTGCCGATTATCCTGTCATAGAGGGTGTTGGGCGGGGTGTAGATGGTAACCTCCCGGTCTGGCCCTAGCCTGACCGTGCTCCATTCCTGGGGCGAGTACCAGATGCCGATTTCCTCTCCTTCCGCCGTGCGGATCACCTTGCCGTGGTATCTGGACTTCATGCCGCGATGGGGGTTGTCGATGAGTTCCATCCAGTCCTGCAGCTTCTTTTCCGTCAGATCCACAGGAATCCAAAATTGTTTTTTCAGGTGATACTCCGGCTTGATCCCCAGGATGGCCAGGGGGAAATCCTCCGGACCACTGTAGTAGTAAGTGTAACCCGGCAGGGGGCGATACGATTCCAGGGCATCGCTGATGCGCATATCCGCATGGAACATATAGGTTGGCTTGCCGCAGGCGGCAACAGTCAGGAGCAGGGCTAAAAGTGCGATGAGTCGGCATGGAAGGTGATGTTTGATCCGGATACGCATTGTGGCCTCCTCGATGTTTTTTCTTTATTATATGCAGAAAAAAGAGGGACGGCAGCAATAAAAAAAGGCAGACCCGTGTCACGGGACTGCCTTTTAAAATCGGTTATGAAGAAGATCAGCTTCAGGTCGCAGCGCTGGTCATCTGGTCATAAAATTCGGTGACCAGATTTTTCTTGTCGGACTCCATGCAGGCCATTGCTTCACGGGGGTGCTGGTTGAGGACCCCGGAAACCATGTAGGGGATGAAATATCCCCAGTCGATTTTTTCCCGCCAGGGCAGGATTTGTTCCTCAATGACCTTGATCACGGGGCGAACCCGGAATTTCGGATTCTTCAGGAAGGAAAGCAGCAGTTCCAGGGGGCAGTTCCCGGCGCCACGGCCAATGCCGTACAGGGTCGCATCCAGATAGTTGATCCCGCTGATGATGGAGGAGATGGTGTTGGCAAAGGCCAGTTGCTGGTTGTTATGGGCATGGATGCCGATGGTTTTTTCAGGCATCCGCTCCATGTACATTTTTGACAGTACTTCAATGTCCTCGGAATAAAAGGCGCCGAAGCTGTCCACCAGATAGATCACCGGAACCCTGCACTTGGCCAGGTCATTGAGTCCCTCTTCCAGGTCGCGAGGGCCAACGGTGGAAACCGCCATCAGGTTGATCGTGGTTTCGTAGCCTTTGTCCATGCAGTGATGGGCCAGGGCGGCGGCCTTGTCGATCTGGTGAACATAACAGGCTACCCGGATCATGTCCAGCGAGCCTTCCGAGCGAATCGGGATGTCGTCGTAGTCGATCCTGCCTATATCCGCCATGGCAGAGAGTTTGATTCTCTTTTCCGAATCCCCGATGATGCGCTTCAGGTCTTTTTCCCCGCAGAAGCGCCAGGGGCCGACTTCTTTGCGGTCAAAAGCGGACTCGGAGCTGAGATAGCCGATTTCCATGTAATCGACCCCGGCATCAGCTAGAGCATGGTACACCTGTTTGACAAAAGTATCGTCAAACTGCCATTTGTTCATCAGGCCGCCGTCGCGGACAGTGCAGTCGATAACTTTAATTTCCGGTCTGAACATGGGGAAAGTCTCCTTGAAAAAGACGGTAACTGTTCAGTAGCACCACATCTGCTTCGCAGTCTCGCGCTGTACTCGCTTAGCTGTTATTGTCTGTCACATACCGGTGTATGGTTCTGAGACCTTTGCCGCACTGTTGAACAGTCACAGGTCCGATCCGATTTTCGATTTTTACACCAAGCTGGACAGTTACAAAAAGACGTAGATTTACCAAGTAAAGGAGGGGATCATACCCGATCTTTTTCGACTGGGCAATGCTCAATGAAATTTTTTACATTTTGACCGATCTGGTCAAGGGTCCTCTCCCGCAAGGCCTTGGCGCCGAAGAGGCTGGAGGATACGCCCACCGCTGCGGCGCCAGCCTGAAAATATTCGGCAAGATTGGCCAGGCTAACCCCGCCCACGGCGGCGAGCCGGAGATGATCGAAGGGGCCGAGAAGGTCCTTGATGTATTTGGGGCCGCCCATGGCGCCGCAGGGAAAAACCTTGACCATGTCGGCCCCGGCGGACCAGGCGGTATATACCTCGGTGGGAGTCAACGCTCCGGCCACTATGGGGATCCCTTCTGCTTTGGCGTATTCGATCACCCGGGTGTCCAGATTGGGAGTAACGAGAAACATGGCTCCTGCACCCACAGCCCGTCTGGCTTCCTCGAGATTGCAGATGGTGCCCATGCCCAGCAGTTTGCCTGCAGGTACGGCGGAGCGGTATTCCCGAACAATCTTTTCGGCCTCCGGGGTGTTCATGGTGATTTCAATGGCCTTAAGTCCGGCCAGAAAGGAAATCTGCATGACCTCGCCGAAGAAATCGCCTTCCACCCCCCGCAAAATGCCGATGACCGGAACTTCAAACTTCATGGGTTGCTCCTTCTTAGGGTTTTTCTCGCCGACATTGTACCACGAGGGCCATGATGCGCACGAAGTTTGCTTACAGGGCGGCGTACCAATGGGATGATGATTGGTGTGGGGCTACAGGCTCGGGTGAGAGTGCGCTTGGCAATCAGCGTCTCAACTTCCACTTGTTTTCGGGGTTTGATCCGGCGGGTGGGCTGGGCCATGCCTTCCGGCAAAAAAGTGCAGGGTGAGGATTGCGAGGACTTTGTTGAAAAAAGGTTGCAAACGGAGGAGGCCGCTTGCCGGGATTGAAAAGAGTTGGGGTGCGACCGATTATTGTTCAGCCGAACAGGAAAAAATGGTTTACTGTCGCCATCAGCTTGCAGGGCATGTCATCCGTTTACAACTTCATGGAGATGTGGTGCCTGGTTTTTTTCCCGGCACCGGTGGCAGTTTTTTTTCTTCTCACATGCCGTATCGATTTCGTCCTGATCAATAACAATATTCTGGGGATGGCTATAGATATTCATCCTGGTGCCCCTGGCAAAACCGATGAGGGTCACGCCGTTATTTTCAGCATGGGTCACCGACATGCAGGTCGGGGCGGTGCGGCTGATCAGAACAGGGATGTGATTACGTATCACCTTGGTCATTATTTCGCCTGAAATCCTGCCGCTTGAAAGCAGCATTTTGTCGTCCATGCGCATGCCGGTAAGAAAGGCCTTGCCGATCAATTTATCCACCGCATTGTGGCGGCCGATATCTTCGGAAAAAAGCAGCAGTTCCTTACCATCGGTAAAGGCAGCGCTGTGCACTCCTCCGGTTTTCACATAGAGGTCGGAGATATTCCTGAAATTTCCCAGCAACACCCGCATATCTTCCGAGCTGAGCCTGAATGGCCGGGGCAGGCGCGGGATGGGTTGAAGATTCTTGGCATCGGAAAAGGTGACGCCCTGGCCACAGCCTGAGGTGATGGTTTTTTTATGGAAAAGACTCTCCCAGTTGTCGGGCAGGTTCTTCAGCTTCACGTGGACCGAAGAACTCTCTTCATCCACATCAACGGAAATCAGTTCCTCCCGCTTCCTGATGATGCCCTCAGAGAGAAGGAAACCAATGGCCATGGTGTCTAATTCATTGGGAGAACAGAGCAGCGAAACCAGAATCTGATTGTTGACAAAAAGGGTAAAGGCAGTCTCCGAGGCAACCTGGTCGATCAGATCCTCTTCCTGGCCGTCTTTAACCCGGACAATCAAAACATCGTTTGTAGCATTCATAATTATTCCAACACATTACATTGTCAGCATCATGAGCATGAAGCTTTTAAAAACAGCCCAGCTGGCATTTTGCAATTTTGATGTGGATGGCATCGGCAACTTTACCGACATCACTGGAACGTACCCCGAGAGACCGGGCAATGGCAAGAGCTCCTGCACATAAAATTTTGCCATTTTGGGCGGCCGCCCGTATATGGTGTTCGATTTTCTCGCGGATTTCCGGGGAAAGCGAACCGTCTGACGTAACACGGGGCTGTTCATAAGGTATTTCATACAGGGCGAGGGGTTGCATGTTCTCTCCTCCAATTATATCTTAGTGCTGATCCGGTTCAAGGGCGTCCTTGGCCCAGGAAAGCGCTGCCGCAACGGCCGGAAATCCGATGGTGCTGACCAAGAGAATCAAGGTGTGATAAATTTCCTCAGGTGTAGCGCCGGCACTCTGAGCTCTCTTGACATGGGAATGCACCGCGCCTTCCGAACGAGAGGTGGCCGCACCGGCAAGCTGCACAAGTTGGGCATGTTTTTTGTCAATGGGTCCGGCGGCGGTGAGTATCTTGCCTAAATTCTGGTGGGCCTCGATCACTTCACCAAACTGCGACATGAGCCAAGTGTAATTCTTGGGATATTGTGACATGGTTTTCTCCTTGTTTATGGTATGCGCGGAAACTGAAACGCAATTGGTTCGCCGGCCAACCCTTCGAGCAGAAAGGCTTTGAGATATTGTTTTTCTTCTCTGCTCAAGCCCAGGGGCTTGAGCGCTATGGTGCCGCTGCCGCCGCCTTGATCAAAAAAATCGATCACCTGGTCCAGAGTTTCAAAAAAGCCGTTGTGCATATATGGGCCGGTCCGGGCTATTTCCCGCAGGGTTGGGGTCTTGAAGGCACGCCAGTCCTCATCTTTTTTGGTTATGAGATAGCGGCCCGGATCTTCCTGCAGGGTACGGAAGGCTTCATAGTTATAGAACTTGGCTACAAACCTGCGGGTTGCAGCGACTCGCGGGTCTTTATTGAATTCAGGGTGTTCCGGTACATTCAGGGCATGGAACTTGTCGTCGATCAGGTTCATGCCGTAATGACACTCCGTGCACTTGCCCTTGCCGGTGAATATCGCAAGCCCTTTTTGGGCCGGTTCGGAAAGCGCTGTATGGTCGCCTTCGAGAAAGCGGTCTAGCGGCGCATTTTGCGATACCAAGGTGCGTTCAAATGCGGCAATGGCCAAAGCAATGCGCTCCCTGGTGGTATCATCGGTGCCGAAAACCTTTTGAAACTCTTTCCGGTACTCCGGCTCCGAGCGCAGCTCTTCCTCCAGGAAATCCAGGTTTTGATTCATCTCAAAGGCAGAAAGAATCGGAAACAGCGCCTGATCTTCCATGCTTTCCGCCCGGCCGTCATGGAAAAGATACCGGTTGTAAGCCAGATTGATCAGGGTCGGAGCATTTCGCCAGTTCCTGGTGGTCGGGTAATTGAGCGAAATAGCCTCTCCGTCGGAAAAGGCCATTTCCGGGATATGGCAGGTGGCGCAACTCATGGTGCCGTCCCCGGAGAGGCGACGGTCGAAAAATATCTTCTTGCCGAGTTCAACCTTCTCGGCGCTCATGGGATTAAAACGTGGCGCAGCAACAGGTTTGATCGGCTCGAGCTTGCCGGCAAACAGCATTCCAGGCAACAGTATGGCAAAAATCAGCAGGAGTACCGGAAGCATTGCCTTACTTCGCAACATTAGCCAGCTCCTCTTCAATGATTTTCTTGAGATGCTCATAGGGTCGGTTGCCGATCACCATGCGACCGTTGATGAAATAGGTCGGGGTGTTGTAGAGATCAAGATCCAGAGCCAGTTTTTTGTCCCGCTCGATCTCATTGCCATGCTTCATGGAATCAAGGTCTGCGGTGAACTGCTGCACATTCAGACCCAATTTCGCCGCATGGTCGATGAGGCTTTTTCGGTCAAGTTTGGTGCCCCGGACAAGCAGCAAGTGGTGCATTTCCCAGTACTTTCCCTGCGCGCCGGCAGCCAAAGTCGCTTCGGCGGCGATATGGGAATAATCGCGGTATTTGTAGGGATAATTCTTGATGACCAGCCGAATTTTTCCTTTATGTTCACTCATCAACCGTTGGATGACCGTACCGGCCGCCTGGCAGTGCGGTCATTGAAAGTCGATGAACTCGATGATGGTGACCGGTGCGTCAGCCGGCCCCATCTGAGGTGAGCTGCCGATCGGCACATCATACCGCTTTTCCGTTTCCGTGTTTCCGAAGGCAACGGAAAACACAGAAAGGAACAACAGACCTGCGATGAAAGAAAAAAATAATCTTTTCATTAGGTTCGCTCCCATGGGGTTCAAACGCATTCATTTTTTTACACCCTGCGCTGTCAGGCGCTGTGTAAAAAAATGTGAGACGGGATACAGGAAGGCAGCACCCGTCTCACATGGTTGGCGTCATCACTTCTCGGTTTTAGCGTGGGAGAACACCGGCAGTTTAATGACCGATGCCCGATACAAAAACATGAGCAGGGCAATGAGGCCGACGGTTATGGATATTTCCACAAAAGAGGGGAAGTATGTGCTGTTTCCCCCTCCCTGAGCCAGAAAGGTGACACTGAAACGGTTCATCACTACACCCAAGATAACCAGCAGTTGTGTTATGAACAGAGCAGGTATCGACTTTTTGATCGCCGGTATGGCCAGCAGAATCATCGGCACAATGGCGCCGCCAACGATTTCCAGCAGAAAAAGCATGCTTGCCGTGCTGCCTTCAAAGGCAAGACCGAGGTTGCCCTTGGCGACAATGTCACCAAGACGCATCACCAGGTAAATAAGGAGGGTGACCGCCGTGCCCGTGGCCAGCCCCTGCAGAATTTCCTTTTCCTGGTCATGCTTAAAGATCTTGGCTGCCAGCACGGTCTCGAAAGAAACCATGGCAAGGCCCGCGGCAATAGCGGAAATGTAAAAATTATAGGGCAGCAGAGTTGTCCACCAGAGATGATGGAGTTTGGACGGCATCAATAAAAAGAGTCCGCCCAAAGAGGACTGGTGGAAAAATGACAGGGTGATGCCTGCGATCACCAAAAAGAACAGCACCGGTCGGCTGTGGAGTTTCTCCGCCAGGTCTTTTCTGCCGGTCCCCTCGAAAAATGTGGGAGCAAATTCAAAGGTGAGCACGGCGAGATACATAACCACGCACATGACAACCTCGAACATTACGGAGTGGGGCTGCCACATGAACAACGGGTGCCAAAGGGTATGGGGCTTGCCGATATCAAAAAAGATGCCCACCGCCACCAGCAGATAGCCGAAATAGGCGGTCAGAATCGCCGGCCGGACAATGGGTTTGTATTTTTTCATGTTAAAGATATAAACCGCCGCCGCGATGGCAAAACCACCGGCAGCCAGGGCAACACCCGCCATAACATCCATGGCGATCCACAAACCCCACGGATAATCATCATTAAGATTAGTGGCTGCACCGAGACCGGTTGCGAGGCGGTAAAGGGCAGCCACACCGAAAAGACCAACCAGGGCGAGCAATACTTTCCCGCCGCCCGACATCAGTTGTATGTTTTTATTCTCTTGCGCGGCCATTACTTATCCTCCTCACTGTTTCCCCGGTTACGGAAATAGGCAATTGCGACAAGCCCGGCAACAATGCCGAGGGCTTTGCCGGGAATGGTCGACAATGACGCCCAGGTGTATGCCGGCAAAGACTGTTTCGGGATATTCATCCGAAAACCGAGTTCTTCAAACGGGACACCGGAGATGTACATCCATGCTGTTCCGCCGGCCTCGTCCTTGCCGTAGATGTGGTTGACATACTTGCCCGGATTTTCTTTGATCCGTTTTTGGGCCTCGGCCATCACAACGTTCTGTTCCCCGTAAAACATGGTATCCGTCGGGCAGACCTTGACGCAGGCAGGTTCCATTCCGTCATTGATCCGCTCGGAACAGAAACTGCATTTTTGAACCCAGGGCAGAACTTTTTCCCATTCATACTTCGGGATATGGAAGGGGCAGGCCACCATGCAGTACCGGCAACCGATACACTTGTCATAGCTGTATTTCACTGGCCCTTCCTTGGATTTCTCCAGAGCTCCGACCGGACAAACCGAGACACAGGCAGGTTCCTTGCAGTGCAGGCACTGGTCTTTGACAAAGCTCCACACCGGCTTGCCGTTCTTTTCATGTTCAATGAACTTGATGCGGGTGTAACAATCCGAGCTCATCTCCGGGGGGTTGGTGAAATTTCCGTTCAGCTCCGTCTTCCGCGCTACCCGCTCATTCCATTGCTTGCAGGAGACTTGGCAGGCACGGCATCCTGTACAACGAGTCAAATCAATCAGCACGCTCTTTCCCATGTCCGCCTCCTACAGTTTCCTGACATTGACCATAAAGGCCTTTGTCTCGGGTATCTTTGTGTTGGGGTCTCCAATTGACGAGGTCAACAGATTTGCGCTTTCGCCGCCGCTGCCATCCTCGGGGAATTGCCAGCCGAAATGCCATGGCAATCCCACCTGGTGAACAGTCCCGCCCATTATGCTGAAGGGTTTGAAACGCGAGGTGACAACAGCCTTGGCCCATAAAGAGCCGCGGGCCGACTCAACCATGACCTTTTCGCCGTTCTCGATACTCAGTTCACCTGCCAGCTCCTTGCTGATCTCAACAAAAACCTGGGGCTGCATTTCCATTAACCACGAACTATGCCGGGTCATAACCCCTGTCTGCCAGTGCTCGGAGACCCGATAGGTTGAAGCGACAAAGGGAAAACGACGATCGCAGGAGTAGAAAGAATCCTCGTCGGAATCAAGCATGGCTGCGGTGGGGTTGATCCGATGCGATCTGTTCATCGGATTTTCCTGCACCGGGCATTCCAGCGGCTCATAGTGCTCGGGGAACGGTCCGTCGACCCGGCCCGGGCCGAAAATGCTGGCCACGCCGTCAGGCTTCATGATAAAGGCTTTTTTGGTTTTCGGATTCGGTGTCCCATCGGGATTCTTGAGAGGAGGCCAGCCGCCGTCAGGCACGTCACCGACCCATTTTTCCCCATTCCAGTCGATAACGGCACGTTTTGGGTCCCAGGGTTTGCCGTATTCATCCACCGAAGCCCGGTTGTAGATGATCCGGCGATTCAACGGCCAGCACCACGACCATTCAGGGTGCAGTCCTATGCCGGAGGAGTCTTTTGTGGAACGTCTGGCCATCATATTGCCCTTTTCCGTATAGGAGTTGCAATAGAGCCAGTTGCCCGACGAAGTGGAGCCGTCTGCCTGCAGGAAGGCAAAACTCGGCACCAAAGTCCCTTTTTTGAAAAGTTCTTCTTTGATCATCGTGTCTTTCAGGAAGTAGCCGTTGATTTCCTTGGCAATCATATGGCTGTCCATATGGGTGACTTTGCCGTTGGCATCCTTGGGCCCGTAGTTCCAGTCGAGCTTGGTTATCGGGTCGGGATAGGCACCGCCTTCTTTTTCGTAGAGTTTTTTGACCCTGAAAAAAAGTTCGTTCATGATCTCGGCATCGGGCATGGCCTGACCCGGAGGATTAACGGCTTTGTATCGCCATTGTGCCCAACGGCTCGAGTTGGTGATGCTGCCTTCTTTTTCGATCCAGGCTGCGCATGGCAGGAAAAAGACCTCGGTTTTGACATCAGCGGGATTCAGTCCCGGTCCTTTCCAGAACGAACCGGTTTCGTTGTCGAACAGATTGACGTTGACCAGCCAGTCGAGTTCTCCCAGCGCCTTTCTGGTTTTGTTGGAATTGGCTCCGGAGCAGGCAGGATTCTGTCCCCAGGCAAAAAAGCCCTTGAATTTGCCTTTGAGCATCTCATGGAAAATCATCATCCAGGAGGCATCCTGGCCGGCATCAAGCTTGGGAAGCCAGTCATACCCGAAGTCATTTTCAGGTACCGCATTGTCACCGTAAAATGCCTTCAGCAGACTAATCGAATATTTCGGGTAATTTTCCCACCAGTTGGCGCTATCTTTTTCATCGGTCTTGGAGGTATTTTTTTCGTTATACTCCTTCAGTGTCGGCATAGTGACGTCGGGAGTTTTAAGGTACCCCGGCAGGATATGGAACAACAGGCAATGGTCGGTTGAACCCTGGACATTGCTTTCGCCGCGCAGGGCATTGACTCCGCCTCCGGCCCGGCCGATGTTGCCGAGCAGCAACTGGATAATGGCCATGGTCCGGATATTCTGTACGCCCACCGTATGCTGGGTCCAGCCCATGGCATAACAGACCGTTGCCACTTTGTCGGCTTTACCGGTTGCGCCATAGACTTGGTATATCTGCTCCAGAAGTTCCTTGGAAGTTCCGGTGATGTTGGAAACAGTCTCAATGTCATAACGAGAAAAATGTTTTTTCAACAACTGCAGAACAGAGTTCGGCTTCTGCATGGTGTCATCCTTCTGGATAACACCCCCCGCATCTTTCTTGAATGCCCAGGCATTTTTGTCATACTTGCGTTTCTGGACATCGTACCCGGAGAAAATCCCGTCCAGTTCTCCCGGCATCTTGAAGTCATCGTTGACCAAGAAAGGAGCATTGGTGTAGAGGCGGACATAATCTTCGTGGTACAGCTTGTTTTCGAGGATGTAATGGATCATGCCGCCCAAAAAGGCTATGTCCGAGCCTGAACGCAACGGCGCATAGATGTCCGCTTTGGCCGAAGTTCGGGTAAAGCGGGGATCGACACTGATAAGGACTGCTCCTTTATCTTTTGCCGCAGTTATGTGTTTAAAGGAAATTGGATGATTTTCAGCGGCATTACTGCCCATGATCAGGATGACATCGGAGTTTGCCAGATCATTCCAATGGTTTGTCATTGCACCGCGTCCGAACGACTCTGCCAGAGCCGCAACTGTTGCGGAGTGTCAAATACGGGCCTGATGTTCTATATAGACAAGGCCTAAAGAGCGCAGCCATTTCTGATAGATGTAACACTCTTCGTTATCAAGAGCAGCGCTGCCGACGCTGGCGATGCCTTCGCAACGATTGACCGCCTGGCCGGCGGCGTTTTGGGTCACAAAGGTTTTATCCCTGCTTTCTTTGATCCGCAAAGCTATTTTGTCAAGGATCCAGTCCCATTCAACCTCTTGCCATGTGGCGGCACCGGAGGCCCGGTACCGTGGTTTGGTAACCCGGTCCTTATTGTTGGCGATCTGATAGACGGAAGCGCCCTTGGAACAGAGACTGCCCTGGCTGACCGGATGTTCCGGGTCACCCTCGATGTTGATAACCTTGCCGTCTTTGCTGTACGCCAGCATGCCGCAGCCGACCGCGCAATAGGGACAGATGGTTGTCGAAACCTTTGCCCCCTTGGTGCGATTATCCCGCTCGTTTGCTGAGGCGTCACCTGGAACAAGCCCGTTGGCCACAGTCGTGGCAACGGCTGTGCTGCCGCTGTACTTCAAGAAATCCCGACGCGATAAGCCCATAACAACCCTCCGTTATGATTTGTGGTGGATAAGCAAACACTCTGACGGTTTCTTGCAACCTATCGAATTCAGTGTTCTGTTTGCGATCCGTATTGATCAGTCCCGCTGGTTTGACAAGTTTCATACCTGCCCGCGAAAATCACGTTTGTAGGTATTTATACTAACATAGGTATTTATACCAACGAAAGATAAATACCTGTACAAAAAAAATGATAATCGTTGCTATTTTTCACTATGTGCCCTGATTTGCGTGGTTTTAATAAATAAAAATGACGGACAAGCAGTTGGTTCAGGAGGGGTTTTCCGGGGAACACGGACGGAGAGAAAAAGAACGCAACGGAAGGTGAGCGGGATATCGTCGGTATCGCGCCCTTTGTGTGGCGATTCTCGGTTATTTGCGGGGTTTGATCCGGCTGGTGGGCTGGGCCTGCCAGGGGTCGTCCGGCCAGTGGTGTTTGGGATAGCGGCCCCGGAGCTCTTTTTTTACCTCATGGTAGGTGCCCTCCCAGAAACCCCGCAAATCCTGGGTGATCTGCATGGGCCGCCGGGCCGGGGAAAGCAGGTGGAGCAGTACCGGGACCGTGTTGTTGCAGATTCTTTGGGTGTCGGCCAGGCCGAACATCTCCTGGAGGCGCACGGCAAGTACCGGCGGCTCGCCCGGAGTGTAGCACAGCTTGACCTGCGAGCCGCTTGGTACGGCGAGATGGGTGGGAGCCTCCCGGTCCAGCCGGCTCCGGTGCTGCCAGTCGAGCATTCCGGCAAGGATGGCGGCCAGGTCAAGTTTCTTGAGATGTTCTCCGCTGCGCATCCCGGTGAGATGCGGAGTCAGCCATTGCTCAAGAGTTTCGAGCAGGTGCGCATCGGAAACATCCGGCCATTCTGCTTGCGGCTGCCAGAGGCGCATGCATTGCAAGCGCGCCTGCAGCTCTCTTGCCTTGTCGCTCCAGGGCAAAAGCGTAAGGCCGCGAATTCGGATACCGGAGAGCAGGGCAGCAAGCACCGCCTCTGGGGAAGGTTTTGTCAGGGGAGTAGTTTTCAGGATGAGTTCATCCAGCCGCACAATCTGCTGGGCTTTCACCGTATTGCTCTGTTCGTCCCAGTAGACCTTTTCCTCCCGTTGCAGCCGATCGGAAAACAGGGTTGGCATGGACTCTCTGTCCAGAGGCGCGGCAAGAAAAATTCTTCCCTCGGTCCGACCCGCATCCAGTTCGGCGACTGCCAGATATTCATGGGCCATGAGTCGATCGTTTGGAGGGAGAACCGCCCCGCGTCCGGAGGTCAGCTTGAATTGCCCCTGTTTCTCGACCCGGCGCTGACCGATCCGATCCGGAAAAGCCATGGCCAGGAGTTCGCCCGCGGTCATTACGGTGTCTGCACCTCTGTGGCGGGCAGGCTTAGGCAGATGATCGCGAAGCTGCCTGCTGCTCTGCTCTACCCTGCGGCATCCATCGGTGTCCGCCCCAAGGGATTGGGCTGTCGCCCGGCCATCGGAGCGGAATGCTGCCAGGGCGTGGAGCCGGTCTTCGATATCTGCCGAACGTTCCCTTCCCTTGATGATGTCGCGTTCCGAGAGCAGGGATGCGAGGTCGCAGGCCAGAGCGGCTGCCCCATGTTTGGCTGCGGTCAGCAGCATGAGGCCAAGGCGCGGGTGAGTCGGAAGTTCGGCTATTTTTTTGCCAAGGGGGGTGATATGGCCCTGAAGATCTAAGGCTCCGAGGGTTTGCAGGACGGATTGTGCCTGGCCGAAATGTCCGGCCGGCGGCGGATCAAGCCAGCGCAGGCGATCAGGATCATGCACTCCCCAGCGGGCCAGGTCCAGAACCAGCTGACTCAGGTCTGCGCCCAGGATTTCCGGCGGGTCGAATGGCTTGAGTCCGTGGTCTTCTCCGGTACTCCATAACCGGTAACAATGCCCCGGGCCAAGGCGACCGGCCCGGCCGGTACGCTGGGTGGCCGAGGCACGGGAGATGCGCTGGGTGGTGAGGCGGCTTAAGCCGCTGTTGGGATCGAACTGGGGGGTTCGTTTCCAGCCGCTGTCCACCACGGTATGGATGCCTTCGATGGTGATGCTGGTTTCGGCAATCGGGGTGGCGAGGATGATGCGCCGCCGTCCTTGTCGGTCCGGCTGTACTGCGGCGGTTTGGGCTGCAAGGCTCAGGTCGCCGAAGAGGGGATGGATGGCGATTTCAGCGGAGGGCAGGGTTGCGTTCAGCAGCGCCTGGGTATGTCGGATTTCCGCGCCACCCGGCAAAAAGGCCAGGATGTCGCCCGGCTGTTCAGTCAGGGCTTGGTGGATGGCTCCGGCCATCTGCTTGGCGATTTCCCGGGGATGGGGCGTAAGCGGTTGTGCTGCCCGGGAGTACTCCACCGCAACGGGATAGGTTTGGCCCGAGCCTGTGACCACCGGAGCGTTATCCAGCAGTCGGCTGATCCCTTCGGTGTCGAGAGTGGCGGACATGATCAGAAGTTTGAGATCGTCCCGCAGCCCGCCCATTACATCAAGGCAGAGGGTCAGGGCAAGGTCGCCCTGCAGGTTGCGTTCATGGAATTCATCAAAGATGATCAGTCCCACCCCGGTCAGCTCGGGATCGTTTTGCAGCCGGCGGGTAAGCACCCCTTCGGTAACCACTTCCACTCGGGTTGTGGGGGAAACCTTTGCCTCGAACCGGACCCGGTAGCCCACGGTCCGGCCGACTTCTTCGTCCAGTTGGTGGGCCATGAAACCGGCGGCCAGCCGGGCGGCAAGTCTGCGAGGTTCAAGCATCAGAATGGTTTTTCCCGCCAGCCAGGGCTCGGCCAGTAGGGCCAGGGGCACCACCGTGGTCTTGCCCGAGCCGGGCGGGGCGCTGAGCACCACTGCCTCGCGGCGCGACAACTGCTCTCGCAGCGGCGGCAGGACCTCGTGGATGGGAAGTTGTGTCATGGGTATCCCCTTAACTTTTAATAAAACAACCCGGGGAAACCGACTGGAGACCAGACAAGTTCGATGCCTACCAGCTCCTAGAATAACTCGTTTTCCAGAATGAGGGAGGAGAGGGAAATCATGCCGATGATTTCTCCTTTCTCTTCAACCGGAGCCCTGCGAATGCCGGCCCGGTAGAGCAGGCGCGCCACATAGCGGATATCCATGTCCGCCGGTACGGTTATCACAGGCTTGGTCATGATTTCGTACACATTGACCTCCGAAGATGAACGGCCGGGAATGATCACTCCCCGGATAAAATCCTGCACCACCAGAATGCCCCAGGCATCATCCTGGTTGCGTTTGTCCACCAGGATGGCGGACACCCGGTTTCCCCGCATTTTGGCGGCAGCCTCTTTTGCCGTGGCCATGCCGTCGACGGAGACCACGTTTTTGCTCATAACATCTCTCGCCCTGACAATTGCTGTGCTTTCCGGATTCATACGATTCTCCATTTTTCTCTGACGGGTGTTGCCGTTCGTTGCGTACATGGGCAATATGGTTGAGGATCTTGCAAAATCCTTTATTGTGCTTCGACAGGCTCAGGATGAACGGAAAAAAACTATAATGATTTCAAGATGATTACCGTTCATCCTGAGCTTGTCGAAGGGTGTTTTTCTCTTTTTGTAAGAGGCTCGGTTGTTAAAAATAATTCTCCCGAACCTCTTCCTTGAACCGCGCCATCTGGCTTTCCAAACCGACAACATGCTCCACCGGCAAAACAAAAGCGATGCCGGTGCCGGGTTTATGAAATTCGCCCCCTTCCATGATGGCCTTCAGGATGGCCTGGACGATGTGCTCTTCCACCAGAAACATGATGATGTCGGTCTGGGCTTCAAGGGAGAGGCCGAAAAAGGTTTTTGCTTCATGGATGCCGGTGCCCCGGGCCGGAATAATGGTCGCACCCGTTGCGCCTGCCGCTTTGGCGGTGTCCACGACCTTGTCGGTTATGTCGGGCTTCACCGATGCGAGAATGACCTTAAATCGCATTGTTCTCCTCCTTAAGATTCTTTTTGATCCGGCCTGCGGACCAGTGCATATACTGGGCGTAACCCAAAACGGTTATTATCGGGAAAAGGCTGGCAAAGGCGATAAGGCCAAAACCGTCCAGAGCCGGGTTGCGCCCCGGAACAGTTGACGACAGGCCGAGGCCTAAAGCGGCAACCAGAGGCACGGTTACCGTCGAGGTGGTCACCCCGCCGGAGTCGTAAGCCAGCGGGATTATATTTTTTGGGGCAAAAATGGTCTGCACTATCACAATCAGATAACCGACCAGGATGTACAGATACAGCGGTGTGCCGCTGACTATGCGGAATGCCCCCAGAGTGATGCCCACCGCAACCCCCAAGGCCACGGTAAGACGCAGCCCCCACTGGTTGATGACGCCGCCGGAAACTTCGTTGGCCTTAAATGCTACGGCAATGAGCGAGGGCTCGGCAATGGTGGTGGCAAAACCGATCATGAAGGCAAAGAGATAAATCCAGCCGTAGGCCATCCAGTCGGGCTGGGTAACCGCTGCCTTGGCGCCATAGATAAAGGCCGGATCGGAAAGCTGGGTGGCCATTATCTTGCCGAGAGGAAACAGGGCTTTTTCAAGACCGGCCAGAAAGAGGGCCAGACCAACTACCACATAGATCCCGCCGACAATGAGACGGCGCAGATGGGGGATGGGCTGGCGCAGTACAAAAAGCTGAAAGGAGACAATCAGGAGCAGGATGGGAAGTACATCCCGCAGCGTGTCCAGAAATATCCCCGTAAAAAGCTTGAAAAAAGACATTGGCTCAGTCCGTGTGCATTATCCGAAAATAACCAGTCCGTATCCCATGACAAAAATCATGGGAAGCAGAGAGGCAAAGGCGATGAGGCCGAAGCCGTCCAGTAGCGGGCTGCGTCCCTTGATGATCGAGGCAAGACCCACGCCGAGAGCGGCGACCAGAGGCACGGTGATGGTCGAGGTGGTCACGCCGCCCGCATCGTAGGCAATGCCGATAATTTCATCCGGGGCGATGGTGGTCATCAGCATGACCAGGGCATACCCGCCGATGATGAGATAGTGGATGGGCCAGCCCCGCAGGATTCGCAGCACCCCGATAAGAATGGCAAGCCCGACGGAAAAGGCCACGGACAAGCGAAGCCCCAGGGCATAGCTATTCAGCGATTTTGCGTTTTGCGGGATGAGGTTTCCCTGGGCGGCGATGTCGGCAGCTTCCCGGGATACAGCAATAAGGGCGGGTTCCGCCACGGTTGTCGAGAAGCCAAGGGCAAAGGCAAAACAGAGAAGCCAGAACAGGCTGCCCTTGCGGGCAAGTCCATGGGCCATGGCCTCGCCGATGGGAAAAAGCCCCATTTCAAGCCCCTGAATAAAGAGGCTCAAACCAAGCACCACCAGCAGACCCCCGAAAAGGACCTCGCCGAACTGGGGCAGAGGCTGCCGGATGATGAGCACCTGAAAAAAAGCGATAACCAGGACGATCGGCAAGAGATCGGTCACTGCATCCCGCAGTTTTTTATAGACAGTCAAAAATATTTTTTTGGCTGCAAATATCGTTTGGGGCTGGATCATTTTTTTTATGCGGCCGTTGCTGTGTTGGGTCGCCATAAAACGAGAGGCGGATGCACCTTTTTTTCAAGCGGAACCGAGGCTTCCGGTTTTTCCGAAAGCCTCAGGGAGCATCGCATTTTTTTGGGCAGGTTGTCAATGCTGAAAACAAGAACAGCAAGGCACAATTGGCGCAGTTCTGCCGCCTCCCATTTGACAAATTCGGTTATTCGTGTTCTAATTGT
>Ga0180009_10001734_pt1 | contig 26297 bp, 18 predicted proteins | sample OS_PC_MetaG_FD_123537 | JGI IMG/M metagenome (GOLD analysis project Ga0180009, IMG submission 123537) | Groundwater microbial communities from the Aspo Hard Rock Laboratory (HRL) deep subsurface site, Sweden - OS_PC_MetaG | ecosystem: Environmental > Aquatic > Deep subsurface > Groundwater... | reverse complement strand
CCAAGGTTTCGGCTCGTGAAACTCCAATCGGCCAATAATACATATTTAGTGGGTCTGGCCACCACCAAGCCTCAGTGTCGCCCGCGGCCCAGGCTATACAGTTATAATCGACTGTATCGAGGCTTGTAATTCTGTACCCTCCGTCCTGTAGTTTGGGGAACGATTTTTCGATATCGTAGTTGCTCATTTTATATAATCATGCTCTCTTCCCCAAATGAGCCACGCTTTGGCCATATCTCCTATTCGGCCCCTTTTCTCCGGTGGAACAGGATCTTCACCTGTGATTGATTTCAAGGCCCAAAACCAATGTGCTGGTCTTTCCTCCAGTTCACGCATTATGAAGGGGATAGCAATCGGCCCCATGCCAATAATTTGCTGATAAGCTGGGTGCATTGCAATCTCAGTAATTGATGAGAGCATTGCTGTAACCTCTTCCCACTCTTGTTTGAGTCTGAAAAATCTTGTGGCGGGATCGGCCCATTGTCTTGAAATTGGTGTCATAAAATGATCAATTGAATTCTTTAAGGATTCCATTAATACGTCTGATTCGCCACCGACAGCACTGTCAATCTCTGGCAAAAATCCAAGACAACGATAGCTACCTCCGTCTGGTTCCAAATACATAATATATGGATGACTCACCGGAACAGCTCCTTTGCTTTTTCAGTTACGCTGTTAAAGAAAATATCATTCTTAAAATCACGCAGTTTTTCGAAATCCTCCCACATGTCTTCTGCCCTTCCAAGGTATTCAGTTATTCGAAATACATCTATGTCGAGGATTAAGGGCAATCTTTTGGTTTTGGTCGGCTTGTCCATAGTCTGAGTTATAATAGCAGTTGCCTCTATGTCAGGGTTTGAAACCTCAAGCCGCATAAAAAAGTGAGAGACCGCCTGAGGGAGTTGAGGTGCTATTTGAGGATTAGTCAGAAGGTATTCGCTAAAGTCTTTAAAGGGTAGTGGGACTTCAATGCGGTTAATATATCGTAAGCCAATCCTGACAATTTTGATAGGGTTAGCTATGTTGAAGTACAGTTCCCACAATTCACGGCCTTCGGAACGGAATAATTCCCAGTTTTCGTAAGGTTTCAGTTTGTTGAAAGCAAAACCGTCTATCTTAGACTGTACTACCTTTTTTTCTTTGAGTGAGCGAAAAAGGTATCCTTGCGTTCCGGTTTTAGCTGGAAGAGTGAAGGTCGTGTCTTTCTGTAATAACTTGAAGTCGGCCTTTAGAAAACGCTGTTCTTGCTTCTCGGGAAAACGGTTTTTTATATGATCATGAAAACTCTCTAAGCTCTTAAGAGCCGTTTCCTCGGGGAGTTGAGCTTTTATTTCTATAACAGCTTCTGTAATGGGCGCATTTGGAAAAATGGTGTGGTCGCTCAAATTAATCTCCAATTAATACCGTTTATTAGGCAAAACGGCAATGGCTACAATATGCAGGCAATCTATTTGATTAATTTTTCTGCTATATTAAATAAAAACAACTTTAAGGTCAACACCTTAATATTACTAATGTCATTATGCGCTACTGGCATGACGACAGTGGTTCGATTGAAGTTGACGAAACTTACCTCGGAGGAAAGGAAGAGGGACTTCGAGGCCGCAAATAGCTTGGTTGGTATCGAGAAATCATTCGCCTCTCCGCCTTAAAGCGGGGCTTGCGGGGAGCAGGATAGTAATTTCATTCTGGTTCCAGCAACCGCTCTAATTCTCCGACACCATACAGTGGTAATGAAAGAAGTTCAAAGAACGTTTTTTGGTGTTTGTCTGCAGTCGGCACTTGATAGGTGACTTGCTGACGACTGGGTTGGTTCATGTCAAACCGAACGGCCTTTCGCGATTTCCCGCATGCCACGAACTGGTGCAGAGAGCGCAACGTCCCGCTCCGTCCCGCTTTGACCTCCACAGGAAAAATATTAGAGCCACAGGAAATCACGTAGTCAACCTCGGCGTTTGCCTTACGTCCTTCTCGCAACCAGTAGACCGGTCGGGGGGGCTCTGCGCCCTGGCTGGTGTAAGCCAGATGTTGTCCGATAAACTGTTCGGCTACAGCGCCTTCATTAATTAATTGCACATCGTTCATTCTCCTCAATGTCGGCCAATCCAAACCGCACACATGGTTCATAAGTCCAACATCCAGAAACAGGAGTTTACAGGCAAACTCATTGATGTCGGCATGAAGCGGAATGCCGGAGCAATGACTGGCGAAAACACGGATGCAGACGCGCGCTTTCGCAAGCAACTCGATGGCGGCCTTTACCTCACGGGAGCGATCTTCCCTTGAGAAGTTTACGTATTTGACCTTCTGCCCTACCTGGCGGGGAATTAGTTGAAATGTGCGCTGGAGAAGCGCCAACTCGTGGTGACGGGCATACTTGGCGAAATCGTCCTCAAAGGTGCTGACGATACGGCGGTGTACGGCAACCGCTTCTTCCAGCGAAGCGCTTTCCTGGAATACCAGCACCGCCTCCGGCATACCTCCCACGAACAGGTATTGTCGCTGGCGCATCAGCAACTTTTGGTGAGCGGACTCCGGCAGCATGGAGTCAAATTCCAAGTCATCAAGATAACGACATAAAGCCGGTTCGATGGCCTCCAGAAATTCCCGGAATGTCATCGGGCCAAGGTGATGGTACTCGATACGTCCCACCGGCATGGAAAAACTGTGATCGGCAAGAGTGAACTCAAGTAGAGACCCAGCCGCAATGACCGGTATATCCGGAAGGTCTTCATAAAGATATCGGAGCGCCTGGATCGCTGACGGTGTCGCCTGGATTTCGTCCAGAAAAAGGAGAGATCCCGGTTCGGTGATCGAGCGGCCCACCATAGCTTCCAGTTCTCCGCGGATTACGGCTATATCGAGCGTCGCAAAGACCTTGTTCAACTCAAGATGTCGTTCCAGATTTATTTCATTCAACAACAAATTCTGTTGGTTGGCAAACTGCCTTACAAGCGTGGACTTTCCAACCTGCCGCGCACCTCGGAGGATGAGAGGTTTTCTTCGCCGCGTTTTGATCCATTGGACCAGATATTGTTCTGAAAACCTTTTCATATTATTGCCCCTTGTTTTAGCTATCAAATGGCATAAATAGGGGGCAATGTCAATCACTGCTTTAAGACTATCACGTACCGGCTTGTCACCCCGAGTATTCTCTTCTTCTGCATTGCGGATACGACTCCCGCAGTGAAGCGCTCCGATGACATGGGAGCCTGAATTATGTGTAACCTAGGGATGTCCGTGACATATTGATATTATAGTAGATCTTTTTTCGGTATTCGTTCCCCGGAGAACATATGTGTTAGGCTAATCTATTTATAATAGTATTTTTCAGTCGATTTATCTCCACTTCATCAGGATCTGATCGACTGAATCTTTTACCAGGGCCCGCGCATCAAATCTGTCGTAACCTTTTGCAAGAAAGAAATCATATTTTGTCTCAGCGTGTCGAATATGTGCGATTACAGCCAAATGAATTGCCTGCATGTCAAAAGATTTGGCGGCTGCGGTACGCCCGATACGGCCACTGTATTTCAGACAAGCGTGTTCGGCAATGCTCAACTCCCTTCCGGGCGGGCACCCCGGAAAAAGTTTGCGTACTTGTCGGGCAAACTGTTCTATGTATTGTTGATCAAGCTCTGCCCGTCGTGCTGCTGCTCGTTCTATACGGCGTGTTCTAACCTCACTGTCGGCAAGACATTCTTGTTCAGCCTGTTCAAGTGCCTCGACTTCGACAAGAACACCTTGCCTTTCATATCGTTTTCGAACACGGCTCCACTTTAAGACTACTGCCGATAAGGTTGAATGTTTTCGGGCACGTCGTGTCAGCGCAGCGTCACCGGCCGGCAAAAATACAAGATGATCTATATCGGCACAAGATAGACAGAGCGCTCCTTTGTCTTTGACGAGTGTAATCCAGGCCTTTCGTCCAAGATTTTCATGGCACTCCTCACAACAGGATTCTCTGTTTGATATGAAAACTTTTATATCAAAAGTCTTTTTCATGTGCTTTTCGCAGATACTTAATGCGCAAAATGTTGGTGCGGGTTGAGTAAAAAATACAGGTGAGCTATAATTCGGATTCTATTTCCATTCTTCTCTGGCTCAGTATATCTATTGCGTTTTCAGATCTTATAACTCCTTTCTCGTTACCTCTATTTTCATAATGCATCTGGTTTAGTTCCAGGGTTTCAATTGCCTGTCGAATGCGTCTCAATTGTTCTTTAGGGGCTTTGCTGCGCCACATATCTATAGCTTCCTTAGCCGTTGTTTCATCGGATATATTCATTTCTAAACGCCCTTATCTATTCTATCAAACAGCCGGAAACTTAAGCATAAGTTCATCCAACCTCTTTTCAACCAATAACACCTTTTCATTGTTCGAAAACAAATACTCAAAAAACCTGTCCAGCCCCTTGAAAAAAGCATCAGACAAAGCATATACGGAAACCTTTACGGTTTTATCTGATTCTTCGGGATTATAGCCTATCGCGTCCGGATTTGATTGATCGGTATATTCGATCTTTCTGCAATCGCCCATACTCATTATGCTCGAATAATCACTGTATGAGTGAAGAATCACGCATCTGGCAATATAAAGCTCCAGCCCTGTCAGCTTTTCTCTGCCTTCAAACAGAACATATTTGTCTACCCATTCAATAAAGTCATAGCAATCTTGATTCTTTTTGTTTGCAGGCGTAGATAGATATGCCATGGTATCAATGCCTGTCAAAATCAGCATTACGGCGGATCTATAGTTCTTGTTTTTTAACACAATTTTTATCGGATCTTTTATATCGGCCTGAACAATCTTGAGAATACGCTCTTTACCTATTTCTGTCATAATTGTTTTCCTCTTTGACAGCTTCGTAAAAAGCTTTTTACTTTGCCGTCCAAATTTCGACCATTTACGAGTCCCTTAAATTTAACCTAACAACTCACGAAAATCTGCGCAACCTGCCCGCAATGCCTTTGTATAGAGTTAACGAAGTATCATAAGCGGGTGTCTACACAACGTCATTTTACTATATCAACTCAATTATAACGCATGGCAGGCGGGTCTGTGGATCAAAACAATTTCAACTGAACCTCTGTTTTCTTTTTTATCTTTTTAAAATCGCCTTGTTCGTGTTTTATTAAGCCCGTTTCTATATCATTTATAAACGGAGAAGCCTCTCTCGCCACCATTTTTCCATAAACTCTGCGTTTTTTTGCATATGTAAAATAAAGCTTTTCTCTTGCACGAGTCATTGCTACATAAAACAACCTTCTTTCTTCGTCAATGTCCGCTTTTTCATCTCCGTGTCTTCTCATTGGTATAAATCCATCTTCGCAGCCGGCAATAAAAACCACCGGAAACTCAAGACCTTTGGCTGTATGCATGGTCATCAAAGAGACTTTTTCTGCTCGAGAGGAATAAATATCCGTATCTGTATTAAGCGCGATCGATGGGAGAAAGTCGCTGGATCTTACACCCAGATTGCAGGTCATAACAATCAGGTTGTTTAAGGCTTGTTCTGTAATTATATCTTTAAGTTTTGTTTTTTCAGATAGATACAGAAGCTTTCCTTCAACCGTCAAATCGTTAATCTTTTTTTCTATATTTGAGATTTTAATTATAAAATCATAAAGTTTTTGCTGGCTCGACCTGCCCATACCATCAACAGGAAAACGACAAACATTTAACAGGGCTTCTTTAAGCGAAAGCCTGTTTTTATAACTCCATGTTTTGAATGTTTCTATAGTTTTTTTACCGACACCTGATTTTAATAAATATATAATTCTTTCAAAATCCACAAAAGAACCCTTGCCTTCAATTATTTTCAAAAAAGACAACAGCCCCGAAACGCCCTTTGAATTAAAAGCATTTTCTCTGCTTATTATCTGATATGGAATATTAGCTTTATCAAAAACTTCTGCAATGATCTTGCTCTGAATCCAGGATCTGAACAACACAGCAAAATCTGAAAAACTCATCTGTTTTTTTGTACAAGAGCTATCAACGCTTCCGTAGTCAATAGAATGAAATCCAGTCCCTCCTATCATTTTTTCGATTATCTTACCAATAGTTACGGCCTCGGCCTTTTCCGAAACAAGCTCAATAATATTTATCTTTTTTGACTCTTTAATATCGGAATAAACACGTGAGGCGGAATCCAATACATTGTAATCTCTATTGTTTTTTATGGTCTGGTATGATGCTTCAAGTATGGTTTCGGTTGATCGATAGTTTTGGTTCAGGTTTATGGTCTTGGCTTCGGGGTAGTCTCTAAGAAAGCTCTTAAAATACAGAACATCTGAACCCCTGAATCCATATATTGACTGGTCTGGATCACCGATAACACATATGTTGCTGTCGGCTTTTGTAAGGGCTCTTATAATTCTATATTGTCCCTGGTTTAAATCCTGATATTCGTCAACAAATATATATTTGTATTTATCACGACATTTTCTACAAAAATCCACATCTGATTCTAAGAGCCTTACTATATTAAAAATCAAATCTTCATAATCGTAAAGCTTCTGCGTTGATAAAATACTTTGATATTCCTTATATGTGGCCGAAACCCCTTCTGTTTCCGACTCTTTTATTTCTTTTAAATTGTCTTGCGGAGAAAGTATGTTCTGTTTAGCAGAAATAATCATATCTAACAAATCTGAGGGTTTTATTGAAACCTTAACCCCTTTAAGCTTGGTCTGTTTTATTGCCTCTATTATTAGTGCCTTTCGATCATAATCATCTATTATTGTATAATTTTTATCGTTATTCAGATCTTTTAAAATTTTAAAACAAAAAGAATGAAATGTAGTAACTTCAGGCAACTGTTTTGTGCCGTCCATTAACAACAAAAGCCTGTCCCTCATTTCCTGAGCTGCTTTGTTTGTAAATGTTACGGCAAGTATATTCTCGATCGAAACTTTTCTTTCTGTGATGATATAAGCAATTCTGTGTGTAAGTGTAAGTGTTTTACCTGTGCCCGGGCCGGCTACAATTAACAGTGGGCCCTTTTTATGCTTAACGGCTTTAAACTGGTTTTTATTAAGCTGATCCAATATTTTTTCTTGAGTACTATACTTTGTTTGATCCGGATTTTTTGGAATGTTACAAAATTTTTGATGCCGTGGGAGTTCAACCGTGGTGTTTGCTGGAGCGGATGAAACAGGAAAAACAAACAGTTGTTTTTGTCCTAAAAGTTTTTCCTTCTCACCTTGTCTAAAGACCTTAACCTTTCCGTATTCTCCATCATAACCGGGAAAAACAGTTACCTGTTTTTTGCGCATTCGATTAACAGCCTCTCCAAGCAAAGGAATACCCGCTTTTTCAATATCCCTTATAGAAAGATTGTGAAGTGTTTCAAGTTCCGGTCCAAGAGATTCGAGTGTAGCCATATAATTTAGCTGAACCTTCTTAGATTTTGGTCCTACATTTAAAATTTCTGATAATATTTCTGCAAGAGGAATAAGATTATAATATGGATGTGATTTTTTTGGTCTTGAGCCCTCCGGTCGGTCAGCTAATTCTTCAACTCTGTATAATACTCCAAGCGTTAAAGGTTTTCCACATACATTACACAAACCGTTATTTGCCATACTTTGGTTTGGTTTTAAACACACCTTGCATTTTCTGTGTCCATCAAGATGATATTTCCCCTCCTCTGGATAAAACTCGAAAGTCCCTAAAAATTCTTCAGGATTGCCCGTTTTTATTGCCGACATAATTTTTGAATAAGAAAGGTCTGTATTAAAAATATTTGCTTCCCTGCCAAGGTTTAAGGGGGAATGAGCGTCGGAATTTGATACAAGCGTAAGTCCGTCCAGCCCCGAAACCCTCCAGTTCATAGGTGGATCTGAAGAAAGACCAGTCTCTACAGCAAAAATATAAGGCGAAAGGTCTTCAAAACACTCATCAATGGAATCAAAACCGGATTTTGAACCAAAAAGCGAAAACCAGGGTGTCCAGATGTGAGCCGGTATAAAGAGTGCCGATTCTGATGTTTCGAGAATTATCTCCAGAAGATCCCTGACATCTAATCCAAGTATGGGTCTTCCGTCTGATTTTATATTGCCAATTTTATCTAACTTTAAATTTAATTTATATGCTGAATCAAGGTCCGGCATAAATACAAGGTTGTGGTTTTTTCGAGTCTTACCTTTTTTCTTATATATATTGCTGATTTCTGAACTTAAAAGAAAGTGAACCTTGTTGCGGCATGATAATGGAACTTTTTCATCACATTTTTGAGATAATTCATTCTTTAGTTTAAAAAGTCCTTCCTCGGCTGGTTGTAATTTCTCTTTTATTTCTGAAAACCATCCTGGGTGTGTAAAATCACCGGTAGCTACAACTGTTATTCCTTTTAGTTGAGCTGAAATATATAAATTCTCAAGATCCATATTTTTTGCCGTAGCTCTTGAAAATTTAGAATGAACATGAAGGTCTGTAATAAATTTCATAAATTAAAGTTCCTGTTTTAATGAACCTTTAAAAGGTTTAATTTATTTTTAAAAACCTCTTGTAACCACACTGTAAACAGTATATATATTTATATTACAAATAAAAAAATACAATATATAGTATTATTAAAAACAATATGCTAATTTGTTAAAAATCTGTTTCTTATTAACAATATAAAAAATAGTGTTTATATTTCTATTATTATAAAACAATATTAATAGTATTTCTTTATTGAAAATAACTATTATTTTATCAATAAAATTAAATAATTAAAAAGTTATTATACTTATGAACAACTCTATTTAATATATAAACTATATTTATTAAGGAATAGCTATGAAGTTTACTGTAAACAAAAATGACATTATTGATGTATTATCAAAAATTCAGGGTTTAACTGGACGTAAAAGCAATCTCGCAATAACCGAAGCTGTTTTAATAAGAACATCTGATACAGGAATAGTTCTAACTGTAACAGATCTTGAAACAGGATTTGAGGGTATTTATCCTGCATCAATTGAAACAGAAGGTACAGCGGCTATTAACGCAAGAAAACTTTATGAGATTGTAAGAGATTTTCCTGTTGATGAAATTCATATTAATGAAGTTGAAAATAATTGGATTGAGATCGGTAATAAAAATGTCCAATATAATATCGTTGGTATGAATCCTTCCGACTTTCCCGATAGTCCAAATATAAAAGATGTTGATTTTTTTAAGATTGATTCAAAATTTCTTAAATCCATGATTGATAAATCTCTTGTGATAATTGGAGCTACAGATGATAAGCGGGCTCATATTAAAGGGGTGTTTTTTGAAACAATTATTAATAAAGATGAAAAAATTGTCAGAATGATATCAACAGATGGAAGTAGGCTTTCATCTGTTGATACTTTTTATGATGCAGATACTGATTTACCAGTAGATATTGGAATTTTAATTCCCAAAAAAGGTTTAAATGAAGTTTCTAAATTTTTAACCAGGGAAGGAATTGTTCAAATTGGCGTTAAAAATAACAATTTTGTAATAAAAAAAGATAAAGAGATAATTATTATAAGACTTCTTGAGGGCGACTTTCCTGAATATAAGGATATTATAAATAAAAAAGATGCATATATAATAAATCTTGATAAAAAACTATTTCTTATGACGCTTAAGAGAATGTCTATTTTATCTTCAGAAAATTATAAAGGAGCGATTTTTAATTTTTCAGACAACAAACTTGTTATAACAACCACAAATCCTGATATTGGTGAATCAAAAGAAGAAATATCAATAAATTATAAGGGAGAGCCCATAGAGGTCGCTTTTAATCCAAGATATTTTATTGAAATATTAAACGCAATTGACGATGACAAAATAAACATTAATATTATTAATGAAGAAAAACCCTGTTTAATCGAAGGCGAAGAAGATAAAAGTTTTTTAAGTGTAGTTATGCCGATGAGAATATGAATAAAGAAATAGAAACAATTAAAGATTTAAATACTGAAATTGCCGCATATACAGCAGATAATATAAAAATACTTGAAGGCCTGGAAGCTGTTAGAAAAAGGCCTTCAATGTATATTGGAAATGTTGATGTTGAAGGGCTTCATCATCTTGTTTATGAGGTTGTAGATAATAGTATTGATGAAGCCATGGCGGGTTATTGTGATCTTATTAATATTACAATTCATACCGACAACAGCATTAGTGTTGAAGATAATGGAAGAGGTATTCCTATAGGCATACATAAAACAGAAAAAGTTCCGGCATTAGAGGTTGTAATGACCAAACTTCATGCTGGAGGGAAATTTGATGATAATTCTTATAAAGTTTCGGGAGGCCTGCACGGAGTGGGTGTTTCTGTGGTCAACGCGTTATCGGAATTGCTTGAGGTAGAAATTTATAATAATGGGAATATTTATTATCAGACATACGCTAAAGGAAAAAAAACAAGCGAATTAGAAGTGCTGGGTAAAACAAAAAAAAGAGGCACAAAGATACATTTTTTTCCAGACACGGAAATATTAAACAACGATAATTTTGTTTACGAGATACTTGTTCGAAGATTAAGGGAGCTTGCTTTTTTAAATAAGGGGTTAAAAATAACCATAGAAGATGAGCGCGCAGATAAAAAAAGGGAATTTTTTTATGAGGGTGGAATATCTTCATTTGTGGAATATCTTAATAAACTTCACACACCTTTACACAAACCTGTTTTTCTCGAAGGTACAAAAAACGACGTTCATATTGAATTAGCTCTTCAATACAATGATACTTTTAAGGAAAAAATATTCTCTTTTGCAAACAATATCAATACAATCGAAGGAGGCTCGCATCTTATAGGCTTTAAAACAGCCCTGACAAGAACAATAAATCAATACGCTACAACCGGTAATCTGCCTAAAAACTTTCAGATAAAATTAAGCGGAGATGATGTAAGAGAAGGGCTGGCGGCAATAATAAGCATAAAGCTAAAGTCACCTCAATTTGAAGGACAGACAAAAACAAAACTCGGGAACAGCGAAGTAAGGGGGCTTGTTGAATCTCTTGTTAATGAAAAACTTGGAGCTTTTTTAGAAGAAAACCCAATCATAGCTAAAAAAATAATATCTAAAGCAGCTGATGCAGCCAGGGTTAGAGATGCAGCAAAACGGGCAAGGGATCTTGCAAGAAACAAAGGTTCTCTGCTTGATTCGACCCTGCCCGGAAAACTGGCCGACTGCCAGAGTTCAGATCCTTCACAAAGGGAGCTTTTTCTTGTAGAGGGAGATTCGGCCGGCGGCTCTGCAAAACAGGGCAGAGACAGAAAATTTCAGGCCATCCTGCCCTTAAAGGGTAAAATATTAAATGTTGAAAAAGCACGGTTTGATAAAATTCTCAGAAGTGAAGAAATAAAAAACATGATAACCGCGCTGGGAACAGGTGTCGGTAAAGAAGAATACAATATAGAAAAAGTCAGGTATCACAAAGTAATAATAATGACAGATGCAGATGTTGATGGCTCCCATATCAGGACTCTGCTATTAACATTTTTTTACAGGCAGATGCCTGAACTACTTGATAATGGATATTTATACATAGCCCAGCCCCCGCTTTTCAGAGTGGGAAAAGGTAAAAACGCAAGATATCTGAAAGATGAAACAGAATTTAATGATTATGTTTTAAAAAAGGCATGCGATAATAAAATTGTAAAATTCGGGGATAAAAAAGAGACATTCAAAGAACACAATCTCTATGTTTTTATTGGAAACCTTTCCGAATATTTCGCCAGCACTCAAAAGCTTGAAATGCGCGGTATTAATCTGGATTTAACTGAACTGCTCATAAAGGAAGGTGTTGAGGATAAAAAATTTCTTAAAGATAAAGAAAACATGCTGCGGTTAAAAAACGCCCTGAGGGAAAAAGGTTATTTTACCGGCGAACTATATTTTAATGAAGAGCGAGATTTATACGAATTTGATGTTTCACCTGGCGAAGAGAGAACCGTAAACGGTTTTATTAAGAAATTATCAAACAAAGATATCAGGCAGATTAAAATAGGAAGAGAGCTTGTATATTCATCAATATTTCAGAAAAGTATTGTAGTCGGCAAAGAAATATTCAAATACAATCCGCCCTTTCTTGTAGCAGCCAAAGACGGCAACAATGAATTTATACAATTTGAAGACAGGGAGAGCCTGCTTTCATATATGATAGAAGATGGTAAAAAAGGAATAAATATTCAGAGATACAAAGGTCTTGGTGAAATGAATCCCGATCAGTTGTGGGAGACAACCATGAATCCTGAGAAAAGAGTTCTTCTTCGTGTCAGGGTGGAAGATGCGGTTGAGGCAGATCAGTTGTTTACCATTCTAATGGGAGAAGTGGTTGAGCCAAGAAGAGAGTTTATACAGAACAATGCACTTGAAGTCAGCAGGCTTGATATATAAAAAAACTTTTGGAAACAATATGCTGAATATAATATCAATAGAAGCCAGAGACATACCGGATGCTTGGTTCCAGTGTGTTTACAGTATTATAGGCAAGGGATACAGATATAAAATAGACAGGGGCAGCTATGAGGGGCAGGAGAGGCTTGAGTTTGATTATATAACTGTGCACATAAAACATCCGGGCATACGCCCAATTCTTCCAGACATACCCCCAGCTCTGGGGATTCCAAATCCTGTAGCCGACGGATACTTAGAAGCGTATCTTCCCTATCTTATGACTTCTGAAAAACAACCCACCGAAGACTATACTTATGGTCAGTATCTTGAACCGCAGATAGCAGAAGTAATCCGCATGTATAAAGAGGATGGTCATGGCACAAACCAGGCATACATGACAGTGGGCAACCCAGAGGCGCTGTATCTAAAAGATCCTCCATGCCTGCGCGGAATTGATACCCGCATCCGCTATGGAAAACTTCATTTTATGGTTTATTTCAGATCCTGGGATCTGTGGGGAGGGTTTCCTGCAAATCTTGGAGCCATACAAATGTTAAAAGAATACATGGCAGAGGAAATAGGTGTTGAAGACGGTGAAATAATAGCTGCCAGCAAAGGCCTTCATCTGTATGATTATATATGGGAGCTTGCAAAACTGAGAACAATGCAGGAATCCTCGGTTATAGACAGCCCAACAAATTGATATCGATAGTTTCATATAAAGTAGATTTTTAGCTTCTTTGGATTACCCGCCCTACATCTTCAAGCAATTTTGTTTGACTGTTTTAGCATCACGATTATAAATTGAAAAAAATCAAAAGGCCGTTTACAATTTATAAAACCATCAAATTTGACTCGTAATGGAGGTTTGATCATGAAAAAGTATATTTCTATTCTGTTTGTGCTCTTTAGCTTTGTCATTTTAGGAAGCTGTTCTACAAGCTACCAGGCAAAGCCTTTGTCTTTTAAAACACCCTCGTCATACAATAATGTTGTAAACATCGAGAGTGCCGAGATAGCAGCCAAAGCATTTGCGGATAGCACTGAAGCAAAAGAGGCCTTCGGGTTTGATATCATCGGCGCCGGAATGTTGCCGGTTCAGGTAGTATTTGACAACCAGGGTGACCATCTATTAGAGATTAATGGGCAGCAAACATTTCTGGAAGATACTAATGGTAATCTCTGGCCTATTTTAAGTGGTAATGTTGCATATGAAAGAGCTGCAAAATATTCGCAAACAAAGAATATTGCAAAGGAGGGCGCTTATAAAGGCTTGCTTGGAGCTGCAGCGGGTTCCATTATCGGTGCAGCTATCGGCATTGTATCGGGTTCAAATGTGGCCGAAGCAATGGGTAAAGGGGCTGCTGTTGGGGCTGCCGTCGGAGCTACCATTGGAGGCGCAACTGGATATCAAGCAGATGATGCCCGTAGAGAAATTACTAATGATTTATATGAAAAGTCACTTCAAAATAAAACGGTGGAACCAAAAACTCTTGCCTATGGTATTTTATTTTTTCCTGGAGAGGCAGGCTCGGCTAAACAGTTGCGGCTTCAATTATTGGAAAAAGATACCGGCAAGATACATGTATTAAATTTTATATTTTAGCCATTATTTCTCATGAACTCATAAAATAAGCAACTTCTCAAAAACTTGCTGGCGCCTGCTGAAATAATAATACTTCGGGGCACTAGTCCTGCAATGGCCGGAGACCATCTCGATGAGATTATATCATATATAATGATCCCATAGGGAAGAGAAAAGGCATATATTGCTGTTGAAAGCCATAAAACAATTCTCAGTTTTCCTGTCTTATTGCCCGGATATTTTTGTTCTTGAAAACACATCATCATTCAGGGGCAAAACCCCGGCGAAGAGTATTTTCTACAACATTTATAGGCAACATGAACTGGAGAAGATAGTCCGGGCCGCCTGACTTGGAACCCACGCCTGACAGCTTGAATCCCCCGAACGGATGCCTTCCTGCAAGTGCGCCTGTGCATCCACGGTTTATGTAAAGGTTTCCAACCCGAAATTCCTTCCTGGCCAGAGCAATGTTTTCAGGGCTTCTTGAGCACAGCCCGCCTGTCAGAGCATATTGTGTGTTGTTTGCGACTTTCAGCGCTTCCTCAAAATCTTTGACTTTGATAATTGCCAAAACCGGGCCGAAGATTTCCTCCTGGGCAATCCTATGTTCCGGATGAATATTCGTGAAAATGACCATTGGCACATTGTGACCCCTTGAGTCGAGCATATCTCGCTCAAGGATACATTCGCCTTCTTTTTTGCCTATTTCGATGTAATTAAGAATTTTCTTTTTTGCTTCAGCATTGATAACAGCTCCCATAAAAAACCTGGGGTCTTCCGGGTGCCCCATTTCTATGCTTTCCGCGGCGTCTTTAAGCCGTTTGATCAGGTTGTCGTAGTTTTCTTCGAGCACAATCAGCCGGGAACATGCAGAACATTTTTGTCCCTGATAACCAAAAGCAGACTGAAGGATGTAGACCACAGCTTCATCCAGATCAGCATCCGCATCCACGATAATAGCGTTTTTCCCGCCCATTTCAGCAATCACATTCTTTACGTGTGTGACGCCCTCAGGCGTTTTACCGGCAGATTCGATTATCTTAAGCCCAACTTCCTTGCTTCCCGTAAATGCAATGAGCGCTACATCAGGATGGGTGACAAGGAGGTCACCGATTTTACTTCCTGCACCTGGAAGAAAATTCAGGACTCCTTGCGGCAAATTGATCTGCTCAAAAATTTTGTAAATCATCGAGCCGATAACAAAGCTTTGAGATGAAGGCTTAAAAACCACTGTGTTTCCAGTCACCATGGCCGCGCACGTCATTCCCACTGATATAGCAAGAGGGAAGTTCCAGGGAGCTATCACCACAGCCACTCCTCGTGGTTCATAAAAAAGATGGCTCATTTCTCCAGGGACGTTTCCCATCCGGCGGGGCGAGGAAAGACGAATCATTTCCCTTCCATAATATTCAAGAAAGTCGATGGCTTCGCAGACATCTGCGTCAGCTTCGCTCCAGTTCTTGCCCACTTCATATACCTGAAGTGCGGCCAGTTCATAGCGCATCTTGCGGGCTTGAGCGGCTGCTTTAAAAAGATACTCAGCCCTTTCTTTCGGATCTGTATCTCTCCATCGGCTAAAGGCTGCTTTTGCAGCAGAAACAGCCTGCTCAGCCTCTTTTTCTCCTGCTGATGCTGAGATTCCCACGACCTCGTTTAAATCATTGGGGTTTGTCGATTGAATTTCTTCCTCAGTTTTTTTCTTTTTGCCGTCAATAAAAAGGGAGACCTTACAGGGGAATTCCTTTCTGACCTTCTTCAATGCTTTTTCAAAACGTTCCCGGTTTTCTGAAAACGCCCAGTTAAAAAGCGGTTCATTCAGGAAAGGTCCTTTATTGCCGTATTCCTTGGCTTCCATCCGGGTATCCGGCGAAGGAGTTTCCTGTTTTAACAGATCCAGAGGATTTTTTAATAATTCTTCACGAGAAACGCCTTCCTTAAAGCTAAGACGGAGAAAGGATTCATTGGAAGTGTTTTCAAGAAGCCGGCGAACAAGATAAGCCATTCCAGGGATCATTTTTCCTATAGGTGTGTAAAGGCGAAGCGCAAGGCCTGCTTTTTTCAAAGCATTTCTAACAGGCTCCGCCATTCCATAGAGAATCTGGTATTCAAGGTGTTCCTGAGGAACCTTAAGTTCCTTAGACAGTTCCATTACATAGGCAATGGATCTGATGTTATGGGAAGCACAGGCAAGGCGAATGCCTTTATGATTCTTTAGAAGACAGTGAGCCAGTTTTTCAAAATTTGCGTCAGTTTCATGCTTGTAGGTAAATACAGGAGCCGGCCAGTTTTTTTGCCGTGCCCACACAACTTCTGCATCCCAGTAGGCTCCCTTCACTAAACGAATGGTGAATTTCTGTTTTCTCTTAAGTCCCCACTGCACAATATCTTTAAGGTCCTGTTCGCTGTCTCGCAAATATGCCTGGATGACAATTCCGGTATATGGATAATCCTTGAATTCCGCTTCTTCGAGAAGGCTTCGGTAGATAGCCAATGTGAGATTTTTCAGGTCATTATGCTCCATATCCAGGCATACATGCGCCCTAATTCCAACCGCCTTGCGCAAAATTGGCCTGAGCCTTTCTTTAGCCCGATCAACAGAATAATCAAAAGCCCTTGTATTTATCTGGGAATACATGGCCGACGGTTTTATAGAGACATTGACTTTGGGAACGTGACCCCAGTCCAGATCCCCGGAATCGGCATCAACCGGACCCCAGCCCGTCTGAGCCTCGTCCAGTATATCGAAAAGCTCCATATAGCGGCCTTGATACTTTTCCGCTTCTGCTTCGGAAATCACAGCTTCACCAAGTAAATCAGCAGTAAAAGCCATTCCTTGAGATCTAAGGTTTTCCAGCACAGGCAAGGCTTCCTGTGGAGTGGCGCCGGCAATAAACTGTTTTCCCGTTATTTCAATGTTGCTTGCAATACCCTTGGCTGCCATCTTTGCTGCCATGGATGTTGGAGAAACATGTCGAAGCCCCCATTGCAGGGCTGCAGGAAAATCCTGGTCTGGCCTGCAAAAATATTCCCTGAGATGTTTTGCAACAGACTCCGAACGATTCAGGCAGGGAAAGACATCAATAAACCGAAACATCTCCACCTTGAAGGCGTTATCTTTCATGCACCGTTCCATGATTTTTCCCAGCCAGTACTCCTTTTTGAAAACTGAAGGCGTTTCTCCTTCAATCAGTTCATAGAGCCGCAGGCCTGTCTCACGGACGCGCGATTCAAAGTCATCAGCCATAATGATTTGCTCCTTAGAATAATAATGTGAGAGCTATATCTGTCAGAATTCTATACTGTTTGGGGTTCTTGGAAATGGAATTACATCCCTGATATTGTTTGTACCGGTCACGAGCATTATTAACCGCTCAAAACCAAGACCAAAACCGCTGTGAGGAACTGTTCCAAATCTTCGTGAATCTAAATACCACCAATAATTATCTTTTGACAAACCCGTTTCATTCAGGCGGGATTCAAGCTCTGACAGGCGTTCTTCCCTCTGGCTTCCGCCTATTAATTCACCTATGCGCGGCACAAGAACATCCATGGCAGCCACGGTTTTGTTATCATCGTTAAGTCTCATATAAAAAGGCTTAATATTTTTTGGATAGTTATAAACAACTACTGGTTTTTTAAAAAATTCTTCGGTTAGATAGCGTTCGTGTTCTGTCTGAAGATCTTTTCCAAAGCTTATATCGAAGTTGAAATTTTTGCCTGATTTTATTAAAATTTCCACAGCTTCTTCATAGGGTATTCTTTTAAATTCAGACTGAACAATGTTTTCTAAAGTTGATTGTAAATTTTTATCAACAAATCTTGTAAAAAGCTTGAGATCATCAGAGCACTCCTCTATCACATATGTAGTAAGATATTTTATCATTTCCTCTGCAATATCAACATCTTCATAAAGGTCACAGAAGGCCATCTCAGGTTCGACCATCCAGAATTCGGAAACGTGTCTTCTTGTGTTTGAATTTTCTGCCCTGAATGTTGGGCCAAATGTATAAACATCCCCCAGTGCTAACGCAAACATTTCAGCGGAAAGCTGCCCAGATACTGTAAGATTTGCTTCTGTTCCAAAAAAGTCCCTGGAATAGTCAATTTTTCCATTTTTTTTTGGCGGGTTTTCAAAATCAATTGTAGTGACCTTAAACAGTTCTCCAGCGCCCTCGCAGTCAGAGCCGGTTATTATTGGAGAATGAATATAGCGGAAGCCTTTTTCTCTGAAAAACCTGTGAATTGCAAATGAAAGTTCCGATCTAATGCGAAAAATAGCGCCGTATTTGTTTGTTCTGGGCCTTAAATGGGCTATTGTTCTTAAATATTCGTCTGTGTGACGTTTTTTCTGCAGAGGGTAAGAGTCTGGAGCCAGGCTTATTATTTCCATTGCTTTTACAGCCACTTCCCATTTCTGGCCTTTTCCCTGTGACTCAATAAGGTTGCCGGAAACAGCTACAGTTGAACCGGTTGTAAGTTTTTTTATATCCTCGTAATTTTGTAAAGATTCATCGGCAATAATCTGCAGGTTTTCAAGACATGATCCATCATTAATTTCTATAAATGAAAAATCACTTGAATTACGCTTGGTTCTTACCCACCCTTTTGCAACAATATTAGCTCTGGGTGTTTCTGATTTTAAAAGGTTATGAATTTTTATACGGTGCATAGAAATTCCTGTCTATAGTTTTACAGATATATAATAACTCTGATCTCCCCTTTGCAAAAGTATAACTACGTATGTTTTGTAGCGGTATTTTACAATTGCATTTTCAAAGTCTTTTAAATTTTCGATATTAATTTCATCTATCTGTCGAATTACATCTCCCGGCCTCGCTCCTATCTGATACAAATAGGATTGATGGTGGATTTCCGTTATAATAACGCCTTGTTTTGTTGACAGATTGTCGGTTTTTATTCCCAGAAGTTGATATGCCAGCTCTCCTGCCATATCTGATGGAAAAACAGCAGAAACAACAGAGACAGTTGTTTTTTTGCTATTTCGCCACAAATTGATTTTTATTGTTTCTCCAGCAGAAAAGCTTCTCAAGGCTGTTTTATAATCATTAATCGAGAGAATTTTTCTTGTTTCCATTGAAATAATTATATCGCCTTCGTGTATGCCTGCCTTATATGAAGGACTATTCTTTGCTACTTCTTTAACCAGAACGCCTTTGTTTTCAGGGACTTTTAGATGTTGAGCGAGCCTTGTGTCAAGGTTCTGGATTATAAGGCCTATCCATGGTTGTATAACTTCTCCGTGTTGTATGAGGTCAGATATAATTTTTTTTGCTTTATTTATGGGTATGGCAAAACCTATTCCCTGAGCTTTTGCATAGATGGCTGTATTAATTCCAATTAGTTCGCCATTTATATTTAGAAGAGGCCCTCCGCTGTTGCCCGGATTGATTGAGGCATCAATTTGAATAAAGTCATGAAAGACCCTGTCTTCTGCGCTGATACCGCGGTTTATGGCACTTATGACTCCGGTCGTGACTGTGTTTGAAAACCCAAAAGGATTGCCAATAGCAATAACTGTTTCTCCTATCATTATATCTTCAGAACTACCCATCTCAATTGCAGGAAGAGGGGTTTTTGAGGTTATTTGCAGTACGGCAAGGTCAGAGTCAGGATCCGCCCCAACAATATTTGCGGTGAACTCTCGTTCGTCTTTTAGGGTTACAGTAATGGTTCCTGTTTTTGTAATTACATGTGAGTTGGTTAGAATAAAACCTCTTTTTCCATCAATTATAACACCGGAACCAAGGCTGGTTCTTTTTTGTTGCCTTTCAAGTCCTGGATCGAAAAAATCTTTGAAAAATGAATCAAAAAAAGGATCCACACCCAACCCTGAAAAAGGGTTACTTCTTTTTCTGACTTCAAATTCCGAGCTTATATTAACTACAGCGGGGCTGACCTTGCGAACAGCCATTACAACCGCATTTTCGCGTTTATATTCATAACCATAGCTTTTAAATGGTGCAAAAAACACAGGAATGACTATAATAATATATAAAATTATCGATTTTGTAAGTTTTTTGTTGATTTGAACTGTAAGCCTTGTCATCTTTATAATTTTTTCGCGTTTATATTGTTAACAACTTATAAATTATAACATATTTTAAAATTCATATCATGAACATTAAATCCATTCAAGATATTCTGCCGCTGGTTGAGAAGCCCAGTCGCTACCTGGGAACAGAAATAAATTGTATAAAAAAAGATAAAAACAAGATTAAACTCAGCATAGCTCTTGTTTTTCCGGATCTTTACGAGATAGGAACATCTCATTTAGGGCTTCATATACTTTATCATATATTAAATAGCCATGAAGAAATTGCCGCAGAAAGAGTCTTTGTTCCAGGCACAGACATGGAAGCCTATCTTAGATCATCCGATATTCCATTAATGTCCCTGGAATCAAAAAAACCCCTTAAAGATTTTGACATTATTGGATTCAGTCTTCTTTACGAACTGAATTATACAAACATTCTTAACATTCTTGACCTTGCAAAAATTCCATTTTTTTCTTCAGAAAGGGACAGTTCATATCCTTTAATAATTGCAGGAGGTCCATGTGCCTGTAACCCTGAGCCTGTTGCCGACTTTTTTGATGCCATTGTTATAGGAGATGGTGAAGACGTAATAATGGGAATAAGCAGTTCCTGGCTTAAATGGAAGGAGGGTGCTAATAAAGAAAAAGACAATCTTTATAAAATGTGGGCCGATATACAAGGCGTTTATATCCCGTCTTTTTTTGAGCCAACATTCGATAAATCGGGTTTTCAGATTCTTCAGCCAAGGTTTTCGAAACACCGGGAAATTAAAAGAGCTATAGTGGCTGATCTTGATAAAGCGCATTTTCCTGATACTCCGATTTTACCCTATGGCAGACCCATACACGATCGGCTTCGTCTCGAAATATCCAGAGGATGCACAAGGGGTTGCAGATTCTGTCAGGCGGGAATGATTTACCGTCCTGTAAGGGAAAGGTCTGTAGATACAATTCTGGCTCTATCAAAAAAATCAATAATGGCAACCGGTTATGAGGATATATCTTTGTTGTCATTGAGTGTTGGAGATTATATATGTATTAACTCTCTGATGGAGCAGATTATGTCTTTTTGCGAGCCAAGACATATTGCCGTTTCATTTCCTTCTATACGAGCGGGAACTCTGACACCGAAACTTATGCAGCATGTTAAACGGGTCAGAAAAACAGGTTTCACCATAGCTCCCGAAGCCGGCAGCCAAAGGCTTCGCGATGTTATTAATAAGAATATTAGAAAGAAAGATGTCATTGATACAGTGAAAAACGCTTATGATTTGGGTTGGCAGGTTATAAAGCTTTATTTTATGGTTGGTCTCCCAACAGAGACAAGTGAAGATCTAACATCAATTGTAAATCTTGTAAAAGAACTAAGAGAGGTTAATTCCGGCAAGGGTCGTAAAAACAAAATAAACGTTAGCGTAACAACCTTTATTCCCAAACCCCATACTCCCTTTCAGTGGGCAAGGCAGATTTCTTTAGCTGAATCAAAGGATAGAGTTGGCTGGCTTCAGAAAAATCTTAAAATGTCTGGTATTAATTTTAAGTGGCAAAATCCAGAGGTTAGTTTGCTCGAAGGGCTTTGGGCTCGAGGTGACAGACGGCTTTCTCGTTTGCTGGTTGCTGCACACAGCAAAGGATGTAAGCTAGATGGCTGGAGCGACAAATTTAATTATAGATTGTGGCAAGAGGCCATTTGTGATGAGGGGGTGGATATAGATTTTTATACTGCAAGGTCAAGAAACACAGAGGAGCCGCTTCCATGGGACCATATCGATGTTGGAATTGAAAAAGATTATTTAATAGAAGAATGGGAAAGAGCAACAAGTGGTATTCTTACCCCGGACTGTCGTACAGGCAATTGTAACGCCTGCGGGGTATGCGATTTTAAATTTATTGAACCAAAAGTCTTTGAAAAACAAGATAAAGTATCGGCTTTTGATTTTGCAAATAACGTTTTAATCTCAAATGGCAAGTCCGACATAAATAACAGTGTTTTCAAAACGCTCAAAATTTCTTTTTCCAAAGTTGACCAGGCAAAATATTTTGGACATCTTGAAATGGTTAATATTTTTTTGCGAGCCATAAGGCGAGCCGATATACCCATTAAGTTTTCACAAGGTTTTCATCCTAAACCAAAAATATCATTTGAAGATACTCTGCCCATTGGTCTTGAGAGTTTAAACGAACGTTTTTATTTGATTGTTTCGGAGAATTTTGAATTGCGGTCAATAGTAGAAAGTTTAAATAAACATCTTCCGGAAGGTCTTTCTGTTAACGACTGTCAAATTGTTTCAACCAAAACGGCCCATAATAATGAAAAAAAATGTAATTATATTGTTACAATAAAAGAAGAATTTTTTGATAATAAAGAGTTGGAAATTTTTTTACAAAGCCCGGAGTTCATCGTTTCTCGTATTGACAGAAAAGGGAGGTTGAAAAAGATAGACTTAAAGTATATGGTTTTAGACATAGAGTTGCTTAAGCCAGACAAATTACAGATGATACTTAGGTCAGAATCAGGTAAGACAGCAAGGCCATTAGAGGTAATTAAAGAAATTTTCAAGCTGACCGATGAAAAAGCAAAAAAAGCAAGATTTATTAAAATGCAGTAACTATCTATTAAGAAATCAAACACATGCATAAAAAGCTGATCATAAATGTTACAGAACACGAAACCAGGGTTGCTCTTCTTGAACATGGGACAATTGTTGAGCTTTTTATTGAGAGAGGAGATGAATCCGATATAGCTGGAAATATATATAAAGGGAGAGTGCAGAGAGTTCTGCCAGGTATGCAGGCAGCCTTTGTTGATATTGGTTTAAATCAGGCGGCTTTTATATATGTTGATGATGTAATTTGCAATGATTATAAAGAATTCGAACAAATTTTTATTAAAAACAGTGAAGTTGACCATAAAATTTCCGGCACAGGCACTGCAAATCATACTTTATCCCCTATAGAACGGGATAGCCGTCATATTGAGGATCTTATTACTGAGGGTCAGGAGATCAAAGTTCAGGTGGCCAAGTCTCCAATAGGATCTAAAGGGTCAAGAGTAACCACTTATATTTCGCTTCCTGGACGCTTCCTTGTTCTTATGCCGACATCTGATCATATTGGTATATCCAGGTGCATAGAGATCGAAACTGAACGAGAACGTTTAAAAAATATAGTTCTGTCTTTAAGAAAAGAGCCTTATGGTTATATTGTTAGGACGGTTAGTGAGGGCATAAATGAAGACAAACTCGCAAAAGAAATGATTTTTCTCAACAATTTGTGGGAAAGTATTCAGAGAAGCTACAAGTCAGCACCAGCTCCTTCTCTTTTACATCAGGAGCTTACCATTAGCCTTCGAGCTGTAAGAGATCTTTTGACCAACGAGGCAGAAAAATTGATTATTGATTCCCGTTCCGGCTATGAATCGATTCTTTCTTTTCTCGATACATTCATGCCCAGCTTAAAAGATTCTGTTGAGCTTTACGAAGGGTCTGAGCCAATTTTTGATGCATATAATTTAGAAGGCGATATTTCACGTGCATTAAGAAGAAAGGTCTGGCTTAAATCAGGTGGCTATATTGTAATTGAGCATACAGAAGCTCTAGTGGCTATAGATGTTAATACCGGTCGATATGTGGGCAAGCATAATCTTGAGGAAACAATTTTAAAGACCAATCTTGAGGCCGTTAAAGAAATTGCATATCAAATAAGACTTAGAGATATAGGTGGTATAATTATAATTGATTTTATTGATGTTGAAAAAAAATCAAACCAGGATAAAATTTTTAACGCCCTTAAAGAAGCGTTAAAAAAGGATAGAAGCAAGACCCATATTCTTCCGATGTCGGAGATGGGCTTGATACAGATGACTCGCAAGCGGATTAGGCAGCTGCTAACAAGGATGCTTTGTGAGCCATGTTTTTATTGCGATGGAGAGGGGTACCTTACATCTAGGCAAACAATTTGTTATAATATATATAGGGATATACTCCGTGAAGCGCCTGATATGGGTGGGGTTAAACTGACCTTAAAGGTAAATCCTAAAATTGCGGATCTTCTTCTTGGCGAGGAAAGTCATATAATAAACTCTTTAGAACAAACAGTTAACAAGCGGATTGTAATATACCCTAACCCTCAGTTTCATATGGAAGAATTTGATATTTTTGAAGTTTTCAAAGAATAATCATTAACTTTTTATTAAATTTGATTCTTGACAAGATAAAAATATTGTGGTTTTTCTAAAATTTTATGTGCTTAAGTTGCAGTCAATAGAATAATAGTTATTAATATCCTATAATTTGAAATTATTTATATAAATACAAAAGTTTTTTACAGCATATGTAGAATTGGGAAGAAGGGATGATTTTCTCGGGTCACAAAGGATTATATTATGAAAAGAACTTATCAGCCAAGCAGAATTAAACGAGCCAGAACACATGGATTCTTGAAAAGGATGTCAACAAAACAAGGCAGAAGAGTTATTAACAGACGTAGGGCAAAGGGGAGAAAGCGTTTGGCGGTTTAAAGCGGCTTTTTTATAAGGTCGTGCGCACAATACTTTGATTTTATTCAATAAATTTATGCAAAAACAAAACTAAATTTTCGATTTCGGTTGCAGAGGGTAAATATTTTTTGCGCTTTTTTTCCTTTACAAGGGCAGATAGAATTTTAAAACATTCCGATTTTCTTAGAATATCAAGATATGGAAGAAAACTTACAAACAGATATTTTGTTGTTATATTCTGTCCAGGCCAGTTTAAGAGAACACGATTGGGCGTTACTGTATCCAAAAAGGTTGGACACGCAGTAGAACGAAACAGGATCAAGCGTATTTTTCGTGAATATTTTCGGTTGAACAGGCATAAAATTACAGGTTTCTGGGATATTAATATTATTGCCAGGAAAGAGACCGTCGGGCTAAATTCAGGACAAGCTTTATTATCTTTTAAAAAAGTTTTTGATAAAATATCAGTTGATTATGATTAAAAAAATATTATTAGTATTTATAAAGTCATATCAATATCTATTGTCACCTGTTTTGGGTCCTTCTTGCCGTTTTTATCCTACCTGCTCTGATTATGCATATGAGGCTATTTTACGCTACGGTCCGCTTAAAGGGTTAATCTTTACTTTTAAGAGAATTATTCGATGTCATCCTTTTAACGCGGGAGGAATTGATCCTGTTCCTTAACAATCAAATAGACAATATCTGCCATAATGAAATGCTGCAAATTTTCATTGGGACTTATAAGGGTAAGTTATAGCTGATTCCCTTCTTTATTTATCAGATATGCAGCGTTAGTGGTAGCATATGATTGTTAGCAAGCTCGTTAGACTTTGTTTTTAATGTATTTTGGGTAATTTTAGCCCCCCTTGGTCTTACCTCATAAAATACTACCCCCTGTGACCACAAAATTTATTATTGAATCTGTGTTGACCCAATTGTTTTATATGTAAATAGGAAAAGATAATATAAGCATTTTGGATTTTTTCCTTTTATTATCAAACTGTTTAACATTTATTAGATTTATAGGAGATGGGCATGGACCAGGCTCGAATATTTGTAGCTATAGCTCTTTCATTTGCAGTGTTTTTGTTATGGGAGGTTTTCTTTGTAGATAAACAGGTCGTCGAGAAGCCAAAGCAAGACTTGCGGACAGAAACTATCTCTAAAGAAGAACTATATATAAAAGAAAGAAATACTGAATCCGTAGATCATACCGCATTAATTAAAGAAGATGCGCTGAAGACAATTAAACCCCCGCGATTTATCAGGGTTAATACACCTTTATATTCTGCAATTATTTCAGAAAAAGGAGCTGTATTTAAGAGCTTTGTTTTAAATAAATACAGAGAAAGCATGAAGCCTGATTCACCTTTGCTCGAAATGATATCCCCGGAGCTACATAATGGAACTATAAAAATCAGTTTGGCTGGAAACAGCATTCCAACACTCAATGATGCGTTTTTTCTTGCGGATATTAAGGATGACGCTATTGATATAAACGAAAAATCAAAAGAATTATCGTTTTTTTGGAAAGCTTCTAATGGAATAGTAATAGAAAAGAAGTTTCTTTTTTATCCTGAAACTTACATGATTGGATGTAAGGTTATAATTAAAAACGGCTCAAATCAAACCATTCAGGATAACCTGATTCTATCTTTATTTAAACGCTATGCTGAAAAGAGCAGCAGCTATGGTTTCGAGGGCCCAAGTGTTTTGATAAACAATGCTCTTGAGCAGGTAGATATAGATGATATTGAAGATAAAAATACATATAATGGTGAATT
>Ga0180009_10001733_pt1 | contig 26302 bp, 18 predicted proteins | sample OS_PC_MetaG_FD_123537 | JGI IMG/M metagenome (GOLD analysis project Ga0180009, IMG submission 123537) | Groundwater microbial communities from the Aspo Hard Rock Laboratory (HRL) deep subsurface site, Sweden - OS_PC_MetaG | ecosystem: Environmental > Aquatic > Deep subsurface > Groundwater... | reverse complement strand
GAGCAGAACTTTCAGGAGGTGCTCGGGGCTGAATTGCTGGTGGCCTTCACGCAGTGCGAGGTTCTGCGCGGCTTGGACAAAGCCTTTGGCGCGGTCGGTAAAGCGTTCGATATTCATCGGTATTCCCTTCTCAGCGCGGCAATCCTACCCATAAGGCGCAGGGATGCCGCCAGTATTGACGGGTGTCAAAGAGCACCATTGGCGACCCCGAAAGGCATCGCGACATGGAGCACAGCTGAATATAGTGGCGGGACGTTTGCGGAAAAGGGGCGGTGGACCTAACAATCCGCCGGAACGGCTATATCTGGAGGGATGATGACGATTGATACTGCCCCGAAGGTGGTGGCTCTCTACCGCTATCCCGTAAAAGGTCTTTCGGCGCAGCCCCTTGAGCAGGTCAAGCTGACAGCGGGAGAGACAATTGCGTTCGATCGCGCCTGGGCGATCGAAAACGGGCCGGGGCGGTTCGACCCGGCGGCACCCAAGCATCTGCCGAAAGTCGCCTTCGTGATGCTGATGCGGGACGAGCGGCTGGCGGCCCTCGAAGCCGAATTCGACGAAGCGAGTTCAACCCTGACGATAAAGCGGGACGGCCGGCAGGTCGCGCGCGGCAACCTTGGGACGCGACTCGGCTGCCAGATGATCGAGCAGTTCATGGCAGCCTACATGAAGGGGTCACTGCGCGGCCCGCCAAAGATCGTGTCGGCGCCCGGTCACAGCTTTTCGGACGTCGCCGCCAAGTGCCTGCACATCGTCAATATGGCATCCGTGCTTGAACTTGAGCGCGTGGCGGGGCGCACAATCGATCCGCTGCGGTTCCGGCCCAACGTCATCATCGAGGGAGTGCCGCCGTGGGCGGAGTTCGACTGGATCGGCAAACCGCTCAGGTGCGGAGATGTGATCCTAGACGTGTTCGACCGCACGCACCGGTGTGCGGCAACCGATGTCGCGCCGGGAACGGGGCAGCGCGACATGGCGCTGCCGGCGATCCTCGAGCGGACATGGAAACATGGAGACTTCGGCGTCTACGCAAAGGTTGCCAGCGGCGGCAACATGGCTGTCGGCGATGAATTGACGCCGCCACCTGCGTAAGGCAAGCGAAATTCAACGAAAATACGCGCCTCGCGGCGGGTCGCATCGGAGACGCAGACCGCCGCGAGTGCCGGGCCATCAATCCTGATCGGAGGCAACATCGATCGTTGCCGGTGCCGGAACGTCGCCCGTGTCGGGGGCAGCGTCACCTTCCTCGCTGCGCGGGCGCCGCACAGGGCGTCGCAGGAAGTCCGGCTGCTGGTCGGATTCGCCGAAACGCTGACGCTCGCGGCGGCGCGGTTCGCGCTGCGGCGCACCAGCCTCGCGACTTTCACGTGGCTCACGTGGTTCACGTTGCTCGCGTGGTTCACGTTGCTCGCGCGGCCCGCGTACCTCACGATTTTCCCGAGGACCCTGGCTGCCGGGGCCACGCGCACGCTGCGGCCGCGGGCCTTCGCCACGGCCGACCCTTGGAGCATCGCCGGCCGATACCGTCGGCTGAGGATCGCCGGGCTGGATAAAGCGGCCTTGATCGTCGCTGCCGGCGTCGTCGCCGAAGCCGTCTTCAGAATCGTCGCTGCTATCGCGCTGGCGTCCGCTGCCGTTGGCAACATCGCCGGGCTGGACCTGTTGCTCGCGGAACGCCAGGATGATGCGGTTGTAGTGCTCGGCGTGCTGCAGATAGTTTTCGGCAAGCACCGGGTCGCCGGCGGACAAGGCATCACGTGCCAGCGACATATACTTTTCGGCGACATGCGCCGGGGTGCCGCGGATCTTCACATCCGGCCCGCTGCTCTCGAAGTTGCGCGTCAGCGGGTTCTGACCCTTGCGGTTGCTGTTGTTGTTGTTGTTGTTGTTGTTATTGTTGCTGCTGCGGTTGCGACCGCGGCGGTGTTGCTGTTGTCCCTGCCTCATGGGCTCTCGTTCTCTCGTTCTGTTCTAATTAATATTCAGGTGTGGAGTTGACTTGTCCGATGCGAAGACGAAGTCGCCTCACCGGACCGGAATTCTCCACTTCGTCACCGCCGGGCGCCGCGATTACGCGAACGCATTCCAGCTGACCTTCGTCCGATTTTTCCTATTTCAACCTATTGCGGAGCCCATAGGCCCCCGCCCCGTTCGCCCGGGCATTTGATCTTGCGCCGAGTATCTCGTGAAAGCGCCAAACGGCGTCATAACTCCAAATCGACCGTAACGGAGCCGAACGTTGTCCAAGGAAGTCCGGTCAATTCCAAACGCGCGTCGGCCTGGCGTCGCTGTCGCAAATCGACGGATGGCTATCGCCTCACCGATCCGCTGTTTCGACCTTTGTCGTGCGTTAGAAACTCAAAGCCAACGCTACGTAACCTCAGATCGGAAACTCAAAGGTTTCGACCGGCTGGTATCGTCCCACCGACGCAAGCCCGAAATGAGGCCCGGAGTTCGTCGGACCGACGATCGCGCGCTGAAACCCGCCATCGCCTTTGTTGTTTGACGTTTCGGTCCGACCCCGCTGAACCACTTTGGATCATCCAATTCGGTTCTTTGGACCGTCGCTGCGAATGCGCCTGCAAGAAACCATAGGCTCTGAGGCTGTTCAGTCGCGCGGAATTACCAATGACAATAGCTTCGCAGCCGGTTTAAGCCAAGCATTTTTCTCGTTGGGCTTAACGAAGTGTCTTAACAGCAACACAGCGTGTGTGGCCGCCGAGATCCACCCATGTCCGCGCACCGGGAAATCCGCCGTCCGCCAAAATGTCGGCGACGTCGCCTGCCTGTCCCGCACCGACTTCGAACAGCGCCCAGGCCGGGTTTGGAGGAAGCGCCAGCACATCGCTCAAGCGCCCCGCGATGCGTCTGTAGGCGGCAAGGCCATCGGGGCCGCCGTCAAGGGCTCGGCGGGGGTCAAATGCCGCAACAGCCGCCTCGAGGCGCGCGATTTCCTCAGTCGGGATATAGGGCGGGTTGCTCACAAGTAGATCGTAACGCCCCGACATTCCTTCAAGCATGTCGCATTGCCGCAGCCGCAGCCGATCGCAGACACCGTGACGCTCAGCGTTGCGCAGCGCGACGGCGAGTGCGGCAGGACAGATGTCGGTGGCCAACCCGGTCGCGGCCGGCAGCTCGGCCAGCAAAGTGACGATCAGGCAGCCGCTGCCGGTGCCGATGTCGATGAGGCGCAGCGGGGCGCCATCTCGCATGCCGGCTTCGTCGAGAAGTTCCAGGGCGGCTCCGATAAGGGTTTCGCTATCGGGACGCGGATCGAGCGTCGCAGGCGTGATCTCGAACCTGCGGCCGTAAAACTCGCGTTCTCCAAGAATGCGCGAGACCGGCTCGTGGCGGACTCGGCGATGGGCCATCTCGTTGAGACGAAGGGCGGCCGCCGCATTCAGCACGGCTTCGGGATGGGCGATCAGATCGACGGTGCGGCGGCCTGCCGCAACGGCCGTCATGATCCTCGCATCGCCGGCGGCGCCGGCGATACCCACAGCCGTCAGCGTGCGGGTCACGAGGGCGATCGCCTCGCGCAGCGTGGTACCCGCGGCAATCAACTGCACGGGCGCGATTGGGACGCCAGCCACCTCAAGCGCCTGCTTCATCGTGCAGCGCTGCCAGCTGTTCGGCCTGGTGGTGGGAAATCAGCGCGTCGACGATCTCGTCGAGGCCGTCGCCGGCGATAACTTCGGCGAGTTTGTGCAAGGTGAGATTGATGCGGTGGTCGCTGACGCGGCCTTGCGGGAAATTGTAAGTGCGGATGCGCTGCGAACGGTCGCCGCTGCCGACCTGGGTCTTGCGCGCCTCGGCGCGCTCATCGGCGCGCTTGGTGGCTTCCTGCTCGTAGATGCGCGAGCGCAGCACCATCATGGCGAGCTTGCGGTTCTGATGCTGGGATTTTTCCGCGGAGACCACCGTGATGCCGGTCGGTATGTGGACCATACGCACCGCGCTGTCGGTGCGGTTGACGTGCTGGCCGCCGGCGCCGCTGGCGCGCATGGTATCGATGCGGATGTCTTCGGGTCGGATGTCGACATCTACTTCTTCGGCCTCGGGAAGCACCGCAACCGTCGCAGCCGAGGTATGAATGCGCCCGCCAGCCTCTGTTTCGGGAACGCGCTGAACGCGATGGACGCCCGACTCGTACTTCATGCGCGCGAACACCCCGCGTCCCGAGAACGAGGCGATGATTTCCTTGAAGCCACCAAGATCGCTTTCCGAGAGCGAAATGATCTCGGTCTGCCATCCGTGCAGGTCGGCATAACGCTGGTACATGCGGAACAGATCGGCGGCAAACAGGGCGGCTTCGTCGCCACCGGTGCCGGCCCGGATTTCGACGATCGCGCTGCGCTCGTCGGCGGCGTCCTTCGGGAGCAGAAGCACCTGCAGTTCATCGCGAAGTTGGGCGACTCGCTTGCGCAGGTCCGTCATTTCCTCATAGGCGAGGTCGCGCATTTCGGCGCCGGCAGAAGCATCGCGGGAGAGTTCCTGCAGTTCGCCAAGTTCGTGCTCGGCTTGCGCCAGGCGGCGGATCGAATCGACCAGGGGATCGAGTTCGGCGAACTCCCGGTTCAGCCTCGCATACGACTGGGGATCGGGACCGGCATTGAGTTCAGCTCGGATGGCTTCCCAGCGGTCGACAAGTTTGTCCAGTTTTTCTTGCGGCAGTGCGGGCATCGCGATTTGTGTTCCGGGCTCCGGTAGGCGGAGCGATGACTTGGAGTTCGGTTGCGCCCGCGGCTTTCCCTACGGCGGGAGTTCAGAGTCAAGACCGGTGCCGGCGCGGTTAGACTTCGACGTCGTGGTCCTTGGCGAATGCTGCAAGCTCGACACGGATATTGCATGACGGATCGTCCAGCCAACCGGGGAGCCTGTCGCGCAGGGCGGACAGCGGCAGTGAGCGCACCATTGCCTTGACCGGGCCGATATTGGCGGCGGTCATCGACAACGAACGGCAGCCCAGCGCCAAAAGCGCCATGGCATTGAGCGGGCTGCCGGCCATTTCACCGCAAACCGTGACGGGAACGCCGTGGCGGTCGCCGGCTTCGAACACGGTGCGCAGGGCACGCAAGGGCGCGTGCAGGAGCACATCGTAGCGGCCGGAAACCTGGGCGCTGGACCGATCGACAGCAAACAGAAACTGCAAGAGGTCGTTCGATCCAACCGAGATGAAATCGGTTTTCGGCAGGACGTTGTCAAGATCGAACAGGAGACTTGGTACCTCAAGCATGGCGCCGATCGACAGCGAAGCGGGAACGGGGTGGCCGTGGTTGTGTGCGTGATGGAGTTCCTTGTCGATCAGGACGCGCACCGCATCCATCTCGGAGGCCGTCGTCAGCATCGGCACCATCAGGGCCATCGGCCGGCCGGCGTGGGCCCTCAGCAGCGCGCGCACCTGGGTGCGGAACAGGCCAGGACGGTCGAGCGACATGCGCAGCGCCCGCCAACCCATCGCCGGGTTTTCCTCTGGCACGCGGTGCAGATAGGGGAGCACCTTGTCGCCACCGATATCGAGCGTGCGGAATACGACGCGGCAACCTTTCGCCTGATCGAGCACCGCCTTGTAGGCCTCGGTCTGGCGGTCGAGCCTCGGCAGCCTGTCGGACAACATGAACTGAAGTTCGGTGCGGAACAATCCGATGCCCTCGGCGCCGGATTCCTCAAGTTGCGGCAGGTCGACCAGCATTCCCGCATTGAGCAGCAGGCTGATGCGCTGGCCCTCACGAGTGACACCTGGAAGCCCGCGCAGTTCGCGGAAACGCTCCTGGCGCTTGGCGCGGAACCGGACCTTGTCCTGGAAAGCGGCGATGACATCGCTCGACGGCCGCAGGTGAACTTCGCCGGCCTCCGAATCGACGATCACCGCCTCGCCGTCGGCGACGTGTTCGACGATGCGGTGCGCCTGACCGACGGCGGCGATGCCGAGCGCCTTGGCAACGATCGCGACATGGCTTTGCGCGCTGCCGTCTTCGACGACGAGACCGCGCAGCTTGGTGCGGTCGTAGTCGAGTAGCTCGGCCGGGCCCATGGTGCGGGCGACCAGGATGGTGTCATCAGGCAGGTTCGCGCGCTGCCCGTGGTCGTCGGCGCGACCGGCAAGGATGCGCAGGAGCCGGTAGGAAAGATCGTCGAGGTCGCGGACGCGCTCGCTCCAGAACGGGTCGATCTGGCGCAACATGCGCGCACGGGTCGAATTCTGGACACGCTCGACGGCGGCCTCGGCGGTGAGGCCGTCCTGGACGGCGCCGCGCAGCCGGTGGTGCCAGCCGCGGTCGTGGGCGAACATGCGGTAGGCTTCGAGCACGTCGCGATGTTCACCGGCCCCCGACAGGCGCTCGTGCGACAACATCTCGTCGACGCTGTCACGCAGTCGTTGCAGCGCGGCCTCGAGGCGCGTGAACTCGACGGCCGGGTCTTCGGCCAGCAGCGTCGTCACGACGATGCGCGGCTCGTGCAGGACGGCGTGGCCAAGCGCTATGCCGTCAGCCAGCGGCTGGCCCGGAATCACCGCCGAGGCGGAACGTGAAAGCTCTATTTCGGCTTCCGAACCGGCAACACCGCCGGACGCCAACAGTTCGGCGACAATCATCGCGGTCGCCTGCAGAACTTCGATGTCTTCTTCGGCGTATTCCCTCCGGGTGTGGTTCTGGACGACGAGTACGCCGATCACCTTGCCGGCGCGCAGGACAGGCACCGCCAGCATGGAATGGTAGGCCTCTTCGCCAGTCTCCGGCCGATAGGAAAAGGCCGGGTGGGACTGGGCGTCGGGCTCGTTTATGGGTTTGGCCTGTTCGGCGCAGCGGCCGACGAGCCCCTCGTTACGGTTGAGGCGGGTGGCATGCACGGCCTCCGCCTTCAGGCCCTCACTCGCGTAGAGTTCCAAGGAGCCGTCGCGGCGCTTGAGGTAGATCGAGCAGACTTCCGCGACCATGACGCCGGCGATCTGGCGCACGATGCGGTCGAGACGCGCCTGGCCATCGGCGGGTGCCGCCATGATCTCGCGGAGCCTGCGCATGATGACGCGCAGCGCCGGCTCCGACGCCAAGACCCCTGGCTCATCTCCGCGTCTCTTATGCATTTCAAAATGCCGCCTTTTCGGCCTGCGCACGCGATCGTCCGGTGCGGCTAGCGTGTTGATCGCGAAGTTCGTATCCACTTGCAGCTCGCTCCGAGCGAACTTCGCGATCTGAACCACACTAGCAAAGTCAAGATTCTAGTGTCCCTTTTGATTCCGAAGTTCGCATGCGAGTTCGCGGCAGGGTGGTGGCGAAATTCGGAATCGGGACACTAGGCTGGCGGCTCCTTTTCAACTGATCCTACGGGAATTCCACCTGCGCGTTCTGCGCAGTGAAGGCTTCGCTGCTCAGTAGGGCCTAAAGGCGGCGAGTGCCAAATCGCTAAGGCTGCATTCCCGAAAAATCGTCTCTTAGCACGGCGCCGGACCTCCGGCACGCGCGTGCATGGTTCACTTATTGTGCATCAAGGCCGTAGACTTCGTGAAGGGCGCGCACGGCAAGTTCGGCATAGTCGGCATTGATGAGTACGCTCACTTTGATTTCCGAAGTTGAAATAGCAAGAATATTGATGCCCTTGTCGGATAACGTCTGGAACATCTTGGCGGCAACGCCGGCGTGCGATCGCATGCCGATACCGATGACCGACACCTTAACCACATCATCGGAGCTGCGGATCTCGAATTCGCCCAGATCAGCGCGAACGCGCTCCAACACCTTGAGAGCACGAGGCAATTCGGCGGCCTGAACGGTGAACGTCATGTCGGTATGCAGTCCATCGGGGGCGACGTTCTGCACGATCATGTCGACATTGATCGAAGATTCGGCCAGCGGCCCGAAGATGCGGGCGGCAACGCCCGGCTTATCCTCGATATTGAGGATCGTGACCTTCGCCTCATCCTTGGCAAAGGCAATACCACTGACAACCTGGGTTTCCACGATTTCATCCTCACTGCAAACGGTGGTTCCGATGTCTCCAAGGGCGCCGACATCGACGGCGGGAAGATCGCTCGGGTCGACAAAACTCGATAACACGCGCAATCGCACGCCGTAGACCATGGCAAGCTCGACCGACCGGGTCTGAAGAACCTTCGAGCCAAGAGACGCCATTTCAAGCATTTCCTCATACGAAATGCGCGCAATCCGCTGCGCTTCGGGCACGACGCGCGGGTCGGTCGTGTAGACGCCGTCAACGTCGGTATAGATATCGCAGACGTCGGCCCCGATCGCCACCGCAATGGCGACGGCGCTCGTATCGGAACCGCCGCGGCCAAGCGTGGCGATGCGGCCATGGTCGGATTCGATCCCCTGGAAACCGGTGACGACGGCAACCTCGCCCTGCTCAACGCGGGCGCGCAGGCGTCCGCCGTCGATCTCGGCGATGCGTGCGGCGCCGTGGGTCGCATCGGTGCGGATCGGGATCTGCCAGCCCTGCCACGAGCGCGCGGTAATTCCCGCGGATTGCAGCGCGATGGCGAGCAGCCCGGCGGTAACCTGCTCGCCCGACGCGACGACTGCGTCGTATTCGCGGGCGTCGCAAAGCGGGGACAGCTCGCGGACCCAGTCGACGAGCTGATTGGTTGCGCCAGCCATGGCGGACACAACCACGGCGACCTTATTGCCGGCATCGACCTCGCGCTTGACGTGGCGGGCCACGTTCTGGATGCGCTCGATATTGGCGACGGAAGTTCCGCCGAATTTCATCACAACTACGGCCATGACGCCCCTAGATGCCTCGTCTTATTCGTTCAGCAACCCAATGCGGGCCGTCGCGGTGATTGCTCGCACGCCGTCGATCTTGTCAGTCTTTCGGAAACAGTCCGCCTCGGGCAATCGCGCATAAGCTCATACAGCCCCGATTGGCGCGATGTCATAGCGGCAGAAGGGCGCGCGGGCAACTTTGGCTAACCGATTGCGTCCGCGTCGGCTAACCTCGCGTTCAAAGTGGAGCGTCACGACAGGGATCAGCACGAATGCAGGCTGGCGGAAAACCGGATCCGTACGGGAACAATCTCGATTCACGAGAGGTCGACCGATTCGCGGCGCTCAGTTCCAAATGGTGGGACCAAGAGGGCGAATTCCGCCCCTTGCACCAGATCGGCACGGCGCGGCTGTCGTTCATCCGAGATGCGGTCGGCGATCACTTCGGGATCGACCCGCGCAAAGTGCGGGCACTTGCCGGGCTCAAGGTTCTCGACGTGGGATGCGGCGGCGGGCTCATTTGCGAGCCCCTGGCGCGGCTCGGCGGCTCCATCACCGGCATCGACCCGGGCGAGGAAAACATCGCGGTTGCCAGCGCGCATGCCAAGGAGCAGGGCCTTGCCATCGACTACCGGGCAACGCGGGTGGAAGATCTGGCGGCGGCGGGGGAGCTGTTTGAGGTGACCACGTGCCTCGAAGTGATCGAGCATGTGCCCGATCCGACGGCGTTGGTTGCGGCCTGTGCGAAAACGGTCCGGCCGGGCGGACTGATGATCGTGTCGACGATCAACCGGACGCTGAAAGCCTACGGACTGGCGATCATTGCCGCCGAACACCTGCTCGGCTGGCTGCCCAAGGGCACGCACCAATATGAGCGTTTCGTCACCTCGGAAGAGTTGAAGGCGGCGCTCCGCGACTGCGGCATGGAAAATCCGCGCTTGGCCGGGCTCGTCTACGAGCCGCTGCGCGACCGCTGGTCGGTTTGCAACGACACTGACGTCAACTACATAGCCGCGGCGGCGAAACCTGAAACGGCGGTCGCTAGCACTTGAAGGCTAACGGCCGGCAGTGCCTTCGAAACTCAGCTTTCGTGGGGGCCGCGCAACAACAACAACGCCTTCTCGATCTGGCGCCAGTCGCTGGCGTCCTCGTCGCGGCCCAACTTCTCCATTTCGGCGGCTTTCTGAGCGGCTTCGGCAACGGCCTTGTCGCCATGGGCGGCGCGCAATTTGCGGGCGTGTTCCTGGACTTCCAGAGCTTTCATGGCCTTGAACCTCTCACGATTGAGTTCGGATAATCATCATGCTGGCGTGGATGCATTTGCGCGCCATTGACGATGGTCAAATCTCTTCTGTGATCGGCGAAGTTTAGCAGGCCTGCGGGGCAGGCTCAACCCCGGCCGCCGCCGGTTCCTGCCCGGTAATCAGCGATGCGCGCGGCAAGTTCGGTGTAGGCGTCGCAATTTTGTCCGCAGTCCGCCTCGACTTTCTGCAGTTCGGCCGTGGCGGCGGCAAGATCGTGACGGGCAAGGTGGGCCTCGCCGAGGTAGGAGCGAGCGATGACGTTGCCGGGGTCCTTGCGCAGCGCCTCGGCGTAGTAGCCCATGGCCTCGTCGACACGGCCGAGCTTGCGGGTGGCAAACCCGATATAGGTGAGAACGCGGGCATTCTTGACCTCAGCCCTGCCAAGGTGGTCGAGGGCCTCTTCGAAGCGGCCGGTCTTGGCCAGCCAATAGCCGGCATAGAAGTGCTGGGCATCGGCGACGGCGGGGCCGGCGGCAGCGGGTGCATTCTCAGCGCAGCGGAGCCATGCGGGGGTCGATTTTTCGAACTGGTCGCAATTGGCGCTGGCTGGGCCGCGATCCTTGGCATCGGCGGTCATGGGGCTGACAATTGCACCGGCCATCAGTGCGGCAACGAGGGCGAGGGAGGTCAATCGCGGCATTTTTCGAGGGTCTCCAAGTGGTATCGCCGCAAGCTAGTGTGATGATTCAGAAGTTCGCTACCATTTGCGGCTCGGCAGAGAGCGAACTTCTGAATCTGAATCACACTAGCAGCTCCATGATTCTATTTGTCCCTTTTGTCTGCGAAGTTCGCTCAGGCGGATGCGGCAGAGTGGAGGCGAACTTCGCAGACGGGACAACTAGCCTGGAAGGGTGCTGGCAATCCAGTGCTATACGCCAGACTTATTGGCCATGACTTATTGGCCAGTCCCAAGTGCAGTCCCATAGGCCAGTCCCAATGTCCGGTCCGATGGACCTGTTCCACGGGACAGGCCGCTTATGCCATGTTTTGGCCCTATCGACCAAGCCTCGTTCGCGTCTAAACCTCAATCGACCAATAGATTCGGAGACCGGCAAGGATGTTCGGCTGGCGCAAGAAGCGCGACGGTTTCGAATGGCGAAGCTACGTCAGGACGACGATCCTGGTGAAGCGCAAGCAGCGCCAGGACAAGCTTGAAGAAGCTCGGCAGGCGGCGCTCGACGGGCTGGTTGAAGCAGGCCGCGCGGGCAAGGCGGCCGGGCAGTCTGGCGTGGAAGCGGCCAAGCGCGGGCTCGATGCGGCTGCGCGCGAGGCGCAAGCAGCCGGCGGAAAAGTCGCAGCCGGCGCGCGTATAGCTGGGCAAAAAGTCGGCCAGAACCTTGGACGGGGAGTTGCGGCTGCCGGGCGGGCGGCCCATACCGGCGCCGTGCGCGCCGGCTCAGGCCTTTGGCGGATCAGCCGGGTCGCGGGCAGCAAGCTCGGCAAGGCCGGTGGCGAGGGAATAGACAGAATTGCCGGTGGACTGAGCGGGGTCGGGCAGGCGATGTCGCCCCGGGTGGCGCTGCCGCTCGTCATCGCGGGCCTGGCCGCCGTGTTCGGTGCGGTCGCCAGAGCTTTCCAACATGGCTTCGACGCGGTTGCCATCAGCGCCAGCGTCATCGCCGCGGTGCTGATCGGACTGGCGGTGCTGCCGGTCATCGCCGGGCGGGCCTCGCTGAGCGCGCCATTCAGCACGCGCCGCTATTCCGGCGACGGCAAATCGTCCGGGGATCTACCGGCAGCCGACAAGAACGCCGATTTCGCCGGACTTGCGAAGGGCCTCGTCGGACTCGTCGTGCTCAGCCTTTTTGCCGGCCTCATCTGGCTTGCAGCGCCTTACCTTTCGCGTTCGGATTTGCCGGGCAGTCCGCCGCTGGCACCGACCGCCGACGCGGCGACCATCGAGGGCAAGGCAAGGGCGCTCAGCGGCGACGTCATGCTGGTTGGCGGCGAAAAGGTCCTGTTGAGAGGAATCGAGGCCCCCGCCGTCCGCCAAACCTGTACCGACGAGAGGGGACGCAGCTGGCGGTGCGGACGTTCGGCGCTGAACGCATTGCGCAAGATTACCGGCTACGAAACGGTCGTCTGCTCCGTGGCGGAAATCGACGGGGAAGGGCGCAAGGTGGCCGACTGCAGGGTCGGCGACACCAATATCGCGGCAAGCCTCGTCAAGGATGGAGCGGTGTTTGCGGGAACGGGCTTCTTTCGCGCCTACGGCAGCGAGGAGGCGGAGGCCAAGGCTGCCAGAAGGGGTCTGTGGCAAGGCACGGCTCAGCGGCCATCGGAAACTGTTTCGAGATAACCGCCAAAAAAAGTCCCGCGATCGGGGGCGACCGCGGGCGAGACAGCGCGGCGCCACTCAGGGGGATTGGGTCGGGCCGCCACGTTCGGACCGTGATATTTTAGCACCGCCGACGCTTTCATATCAAGAGTGCGGCACGTCTGTTTTTCCAATTCAACGGCATATCCAGCTATTCTGCAGCGCGCATTTCAGCTGGCCGACATCTTCGTCATCGGGCGTCAGCGCCAGCGCAACTGCAGCGGCGTCACGTAGATGGCGGTTTCCTTCGGCGGCTGCAGATCCCGGCGCGGCATCGCATAGGTAACTTCGGCGTGGACACCCGAAAGCGTCAGCTTGCCGTTCTTGCGCCACTCGATCCACTGCTTCTCGATTTCTATTTTTCCATCGAGATAGAGGCGGCTCAGGCCGTTGGCCTTGCCCAGATCGTTGAGCTTTATCTCCTGCTCGACCTTGACCCAGCGCCCGCTTGGAAACGCGATGCCGTCCTGGTGCAGGTAGGCACCGCCGTTGGCTTCATATCCGGGAAGCTGCGCGTAAAGATTTGCCCGGCCGTTGTTGCGCCAGACGAGACGCTGGGCGACAGCGCGCTTGCCGTCGGAGGATTCATTGATCGTTTCGGGTGCGCCGGCATAAAGCCCCGGCAGCACTCCACCGCCGCCAAAGTCGAACTTTTCCGGCAGATAGACCGAATACGACAGGCAGGCGGCGGTTGCTCCCGCCATGCCAGCTGGCGACCACTGAAATGCGATGCCGTTGCCCTCACCGGTGGTCCGTGCATCTTCGCCGTCGGGACGAAGCGCGACCTTGAGTGCATGCTTGCCGGAGGTATCGCGTACCCGCACCACCTTGGCGTTGCGGTAGATGCCGCGCTGCGTCGTGCCGATCATGCCGACAAGCTGAACGGGGCTCATCGGTCCGTTGCCGTTGTCGAGCGTGAACTCCGTTGGCGAAGGGTAGCGCGCCGAGCACGGCGGGATGACCTCGGCCACGAACAGGCTGCGCAGCATGAAGATGACAGTCGAGAGGACAACAATTCCGGCGGCGGCGTTGAACAGGATCGACTTGACGTTGAACTGCTGCATTTGATGTGGCCTAACGGATCATCTGTTTCTAGTGTAGCGCATCTAACGTTTGGTCCTCACAAGCGGCTGGCGTACCGACCAAACGTTAGATGCAAAAGCTACACTAGAATCATAGGTTTGCTAGTTCCTTATGGTTCTGACATTTGCTCTGCACAGTGCCGCAAGGGAACCAAATGTCAGAACCGGAACTAGTTGGCTCAGTTGCGGAACGCGCGGTTCATATTACGCATGAGCGGGTTTACGATTTGGTCGAGCAACGTGCGCTTGCCGGTCAGAAGCATGATCTCGGCGCGCATGCCGGGAACCAGCGTCAGCTTGCCTGACAGTTCCCGGGCCGCAGCCTCGTCGAGGACGAGGCGTGCAGTAAAATAGCGACCGCCGGTGCGCTGGTCTTCGACGCTGTCAGGGGAAACCCAGGACAGTTTCGCGGCAAGCGGGCGCTGCTCGCGCCAGCTCAACGCCGGCAGCCAGACCTTGGCGGCCATGCCGGGGACGACGTTCTCGATGCTGTCGGGCGGCAGGCGGCCTTCGATGACGAGCTTGTCGGAGGCCGGGACGACTTCCATCAATATTCCGCCCGGTTCGGCGACGGCACCGATACCGTTGACCTTCAATGTCAGGACGCGTCCCGAGACAGGCGAGCGGACTTCGGCATGCGTGAGTTCCTGCTCGGCAACCGCAACACGCGCATTGATGGAGGCGACTTCCTTCTCGATCTGCGCCACCTGGCGCTCAATTGCGAGAACGCGGGAGCGCTGGGTCAGCTTCCTTTCGAGAAGATCGTTCATGGTGGATGCTTCCTGGCGCGCCAGATCGAGCTGCCGGAAGGACGCCCCGGCCTGGGCCTTGAGAGCCTCGATCTGTTCGATCAGCGCGGAAGTATCGAAGGTGACGACGATGTCGCCTTCCGCAACTTCCTGACCTTCGGCAACATGAATCGCGGCAATGCGTCCGCCGCGCTCGTGCTGCACCAATTTGACCTTGGTCTCGACAATGAACTGGCCCGACATGCCGACGCCCCGGTCAAGCGGCATGATCGCGGCGCCACCGATGCCGGCGCCGAAGAACAGCACGATGATGCTCAAGCCGAACAGCACCGGCGCCCGGATATCGAGGCGCGGAATGCGTTTCAACTTGTTGCGCGACGTCAGGTTGACGGTCATCGGTGTTCCTCGATTTCAGTGAAGCCCGACGGCTTCGGCGGGCTGCTGTCTGGTGCGCGTCATTTCGTAGGAGTCGAGCATCGAGGACGCGGGTTGCAGCGACACCAGACTGCCCTCGGCAAGTAGCGCGATATTGTCGGCGAGGGCGAGGAGGCGCGGGTCCTGGGTTGCAATGACGAGACCGACACCTGTCGCCTTTAGGGCATTGAGCGTGTCGATGAGGCGGCGCACGCCTGCACCGTCGAGCCCTGCTTCGGGTTCGTCGAGGACGATCAGGCAAGGCAATCCATGCAACGCGCGGGCAAGCGAAACCGCGCGGCGCTCGCTCAGCGACAAGTAACGGCCCTGAGGTCCGGCATTGGTGTCGTAGCCCTCCGGCAGGCGTTGAAGGACTTCGTGGACGCCGGCCTTCACGGCTGCGGCACCTACCGACATGAGGCTGGCTTCACGGAAACGGGCGATGTTCGCATGCACCGTGCCTTCAATCAGCGCCGGCTCATCGGGTGCGAAGCCGACCGGGGGCAGGCCTTCCCAACGCTGCCACTTGTGCACGGGAACGCCGTCGAGATCGGCAGCGCCGCTGGACGGCACGACCGCTCCGGCGATTACGGCGGCCAGCGTCGACTTGCCGGCACCGTTGGGGCCGACGAGAGCCAGGCACGATCCGGGCGCAATTTCGAGGCTGACGGCACGCAGCGCTGCGGTCTTGCGGCCGGGATGGTGGACGACGACCTGGGACAGCACGATGGCGCCGCGGGGGGCCGTGTCGCGTTCGCCGAGGGCCGGAACGACGGCGTCGGCGGGCAGCGCCTTGAGACGACTGTAGGACACCCAGGCCGTGCGGATCGCCTTGATCGAGCCGACCAGCTGTTCGAGCGGACCGACGACGCGCGAAATCAGAATCGCGGATGCGACCAACGCGCCCGGGGTCAATTCTCCGGCGACAACCAGCCAAGCCCCGACGCCGTAGACGCCGGACTGGGCGCTGAGCCGGACTGTGCGGGACACGATCTTGACGGTGCCGGAGCGCTTGCCGAGCGAATAGGAACTGGCGATCTGGGCGCGGTTGAACCACTCCCACTGGTTTGTCGCGCCGGGACCGATGCCAAGGGCTCCGGCCATCTGCCCGTTGCCGGCGACCGTCGACCACCAGTGTTCGGCGCGCTCGCTGGACTGGGCCGATTCCTCGTGCAGCTTTGCCGTCGTGAGGATGTGCACGAGCGCCGTCAGCAGCAAGGCGACGGCGGCGGCGGCGGCGACGAGGCCGATCATCGGATGCAGCGCAATGAGTATCAAAAGGAACAGCGGCACGAAGGGGGCATCAAACAGCGGCATCACTGCCGGGCTCGTCAGGCACGCTCGCAAGCGCATCAAGGCGCGCGCGTCGGCCCTCAGCTCCGATGAGCATGCGCGTTGCTTCAGACCGTTCTCAAGAATGTGCTGGCCAAGCTCGTGATCGATCCAGACGGCGGCGCGCAGCATGATCCGGTCGCGCGCTATCTCGATCAAGGCGAGTGCGGCGATCGCGGCCGCGATCAACGCCGTCAGGACGAGCAGTGTCTCGATGCTGCCGACGGGAAGCACGTTCTCGAAGATCTGCAAGGTGTAGAGCGGCATGGCCAGCATCAGTACATTGATGCAGCCTGAAAACAGGAAAGCCACGAAGACAGCCCGGCGGATCTGGCCGAGTATCCGCCTTGAGGTACGCATGTAACAAGTCCCCGTTGCAGGCGATTCATTTCACCGTGGCGGCCGGCTTCCCACCTAGAAGCGCGCCGGTCTGCGCAAGCAGATTGCGAGGCTGGCGTGAGGATGCACGCGGGCATTGCTCGAGCAGACAACGAGGAGACTAAGCCAAAGTCCTTTACGATCGCCGAACCCGGCGAGCGTTGTCGGCTTGTCACTGGTCAACAAAGCCTTAGGCGCCGTCCCAAAAACGAGAGTTTTCCTTTCGGGCGCTTTGGATCCCCATGCCTTCGGCGCATCCGCGCCCGTACGATCCTGTTCTGCTTGATCTCCGGCACGCCGGTATTGCCTGATACCGTGCAGTATCGGAAATTTCGACGAACCCGCAGGCTCGCTTAGGTTCCCGCCTGCGCGGGAATGACGTCGGTGTGCATGGCTGGTGGGCCGCGAACACAGGCTGAGTTCAATATTGCTCCTGATGCCGCCAATTCATTGGGTCGCACTGCCTTTGTCCAACGCTGCTTTCGACCAACATCTGGTTGCACCGACACTTCGCAAGCTCGTGCCGGAGGCAAGCCGGTGTTGGGCTTTTTCCTGCCAACACTCGGCAAGCCGGTGTTGGGCTTTTTCTGCCAACACTCGGCGAGCCGGTGTTGGGCTAGACGATCAGCTGGCCGCTGCCGTCGAGATAGTCGAGGTCGAGATCGAAGACGCCTTCGAGAAACACGACGTCGGCAAAGCCGCTGTAGCCCTTTATGTCGATCGACAACAACGTGCCCTCTGCCGTCGTCGTTGCGCGTATGACGTCGGAGAGTTCATCGTACTTGACGCCATTGAGGAGATCCTCGAAGTCGAGGCGGTCGCCAGCGCCAAAATCGGTGATGCGGTCAACGCCATAGTGACTGCTGCCGGAGACGACGTCGGATTTGGTGAACACGAACGTATCCGCGCCCGCGCCACCGGCGAGGACGTCATCACCGCGACCTCCACTGAGCGTGTCAGCACCTGCGCCGCCATCAATGACGTTGTCACCAGTGTCGCCGCTCAATTCGTCAGCGTGGTCGGATCCGACAAGGTTCTCGATGTTCGCGATCTTGTCGCTGCCCGCGCCGCCGCCCGCCTGCCCGGATTGCAGGTCGACATCAACACCTGAGGCCGCGCCAGCGTAGCTTGCGGTATCGATGCCGCTGCCGCCGTCGATGACGTCGTTGCCAGCACCACCGTTGATGACGTTGTTGCCACTGTTGCCGATCAAAATGTCGGAACCGCCAGACCCGTTGATATTCTCGACTCCGTAGATCTGATCGATGCCTTCGCCGAAGCCGAGGCCGAGCCCGAGATTCACAAGTACTCCCCCGCCGGATCCCGAGTAGTCGACCGTGTCGGTGCCTGCGCCGCCATAGATCACATCGTTGCCGGCGCCGCCGGCGATCACGTCATCACCACCGAATGTGGACGCCGCAACCTTAAGAACCTGGGTGACGGACTGGAAGCTGCCATTGGCTTCGGCTGCCGTGGCGGTGATGGTGAGAGTGACATCCTGCGGCTCGGCGAGCGTCATCGTCAGGCCGTCGAGATCGTCTTCGGCCAGTTGCCACGAGCCGCCGCCAAGATCGGTTCCTGCCGACAGGGTCGCGTCGCCGGGTACGCCGTCGATCATGATGCCGAGCGCTTCGGAGCCGTCGGCGTCGGTCAAGGACGCTTCGATATCGATCGAGACGGTCACGCCGGATCCGTTGCCGCCATCGCCGTAGATCGTGTCGCTGCCGGAACCGCCGTTGATGCTGTCGTCGCCGTTCGTGCCGTGGATCGTCTCGCTGCTGCCGGTCCCCTCGATCGTGGTGCCGGCGACCTCGCTGACGGTCGCAAAGAGCGTCGGCGCATCGGCGACCGCTTCGACGCCGACGTTGACCATTTGCTGGAATGTGCCGCCGCGGCCGTCATCGATCAGCACCGTGAAGCTGTCGCTTCCGGCAAAATCGCCGTTCGGAGTATAGGTGAACTCGCCCGTTGCCTCGTTGACTTCAATAACGCCGCTTGCGGGTGCCTCGGACAGCGAAAAGCTCAATGGGTCGCCGTCGGGATCGGAAGCGCCGACCGCGCCCGTAACGCTAAGGTCTTCGGCAACCAGCACCGTCTGTTCGGCCGCTGCTACCGGGGTCTGGTTGAGGGCGTCCTGCAGGGCGACCGTCTCACCGTCGACGATGAGTTCGACCCGCTCTACGGCCGACACCGTCAGGCCGAAGCTGGAGAAGGCAAAGCCTTCGCCGTTATTGATGCCGGCGTGGGCGGCTTCGCCACCCGCAGCGGCGATCTGGCCATCGAGCCAAGCCGCGAAGTCGCCAAGATCAGCGCGGGCGGTGTCGAGATCGGCCGAGGTCATGACCACGCGCACGGTATCGATGCCGGTGTTGCCGGTCAGCTGGTCGACGCCTTCGCCCACGGTATAGACAAGGGTATCGTTGCCCGAACCGCCGAACAGCTTGTCGTCGTCCGCGCCGCCGTCGATGAAGTCATTTGCGCCGTCGCCGTAAAGCGTGTCGTTGCCGGCGCCACCGTAAATGGTGTCGTTGTTGCCGCCGCCGAAGACGCCGTCGTTGCCGTCTTGCCCGTGGATCAGGTCGTCGCCGGAATCACCGACCAGCGCGTCGTTGCCGGCGCCGCCGTAGAGGGTGTCATTGCCACGGTCGCCGTAGACGTAATCGTTGTCATCGCCGCCGGAGACGATGTCATCGCCGTCGCCGCCGTTGAGGCGGTCCCTGCCGGCGCCGCCCTCGATCTCGTCAGCGCCAGCCGTACCGACTATAATGTCGTCCCCTGCCGTGCCATCGATTCTATTAACCACAATGAACTCCACCGCAAACCCGGATACAAACCCCGATATAAACCAACGTTAGCAGGCGCGCGTTGCGATCGCGTATTCAGACAATGTGCAATTCGAACAAGTTCATTTCGCAACTTCGCGCATGATCGCTGCTGGGTGCCCCCAGCCGTGCGCGCTGACGTCGCGGACGCTAATGTCGGCTTGGTTAACAAAACGTTCAGAGGGCAGAGAAACGCCGGAGGGCCTTGCAGCCCTCCGGCCCGTTGCCGACAACGGCATCCGGATCAATAATAGACGCAAAAGATTCTGCCGGACGAATGCCCGGCGGCCCTGATCGTCGGTTCGGGTGATCAGATCAGGCGAGCAGTTCGAAGCTGCCGGCTTCTGTGGTTTGCCGAACCGTCGCCGACGCTTTTGGTGATGTCTGCCATGTCCTGACTCTCTCTGTCTTTGACGCTCTGCCGCTCTTTTCGAGCTATTATTCAATTCCGTCGACGAATTCGCACGACATGCGATTCGCAATTCGACCGGTGCCGAATATAGAGTAGATGTTGAAACGAGCCGTCCGACGAAATTGTTGTCTGCACCGCAATTCTATTTGAATTTGATCTGGTGAGTCACAATTTCCGCAAACCATAGGATACAGGCACGAAAAAGAACACAGGCCGGAAAGCCTGCGATTTTGCTGCAACCCTCAGATGCTGACCCGCACGCTACCAGGCAATGCCATGGTAGGTCTGGCTGGACGACATGTCCCGGCTCAACCGCGCCAGATCGATGACATGAGTCGAGGGGGACCGGCGTGCGAGGGCCGCGCGGAAGGAATCGGTCGCGTGGCTGACAACCACGACATCGCTTTCGGCAACGAGCGCGTCGGCATCGGCAACGGTCAGCTGTTCGAGTTCGTCCATCAAGCGGGCCTGACGCGGCACGGCATGACGGACGTAATCGATCTGGCCTTGCAGCATAGGACCGAAGGCCAGATTGGGATCGTAGGCCTGAATCGTCTCGCCACGCTCAAGCAGCACCGCCATCACGTCGAGGGTCGGGCTTTCGCGCAGGTCGTCGGTACCGGGCTTGAAGGTGAGGCCAAGAAAGCCGATACGCTTGCCCGCAAAGGGTGCGAGCAGCTTGACGGCCTGGTCGACCTGGCACCGGTTCGAGGACATGAGGCTATCGATCAGCGGGACGCTGACCTTCAGCTTCTCGGCGAGATGACCGACGGCGCGCACTTCCTTGGGCAGGCAGGAACCGCCAAATGCGAAGCCCGGCTTCAAATAGTAGGGCGAGAGGTTCAGCTTCGTGTCACGCACGAATATATCCATGACGTCGTGGCTGTCGATATCGAGCTCCTTGCAGATGCGGCCGACTTCGTTGCCGAAGGCGACCTTCGTCGCGTGCCAGACGTTGTCGACATACTTGACCATCTCCGCGGCGGCAATCGACGTGAATATCACATTCCTATCAACGGCTTCGTAGATCGCCGAAACCGTTGACGCGGCGCGCGAGTCGCTGGCGCCGACGACTGTCTTGGGGGGTGCGAAGAAGTCGGCGACTGCCACGCCCTCGCGCAGGAATTCCGGGTTGAAACAGACGCCGAAATCGGGACCGAGCTTCTTGCCCGAGGCCTTCTCGATTTCGTGGGCGACGACGCCGAGGGTCGTCCCAGGGGGCACCGAGCAGCGCAACACGACGACGTGGTAGTACGACTTCATGGCGATGGCCTGGCCGATGGCGCGGGAGGCCTTGCGCACGAAAGTCAGATCACAGCTGCCGTCGTCGGCGGTCGGCGTTCCGACCGAGATCAAGGTGACGTCCGTCTGCAGAACGGCAGCCACCAGGTTGTCGGTGGCGGCGATGAGCCCGTCCTCGACGCCTTCTGCAAGCAACTCGCCAAGCCGTTCCTCGACAATCGGAGAGCGGCCGGTGTTTATCATCTCGACCTTACGGTTGGCGATGTCGACACCGACCATACGGAAGCCAAGGTGCGACAGGCAAGCCATGGAGACGGCACCGACGTAGCCAAGTCCGACAACGCTGATCGCTGGTTTCACGACGTCGCGATCGGGGGCCTGACGATCGGTTGCGGACGTGTTGGCGGCATTCCCGTCCGCCATGAAATCCTCGACCAACCTGCTGGCCGATACGGCCGATGCGCTTCCAAATACGCTCATTTAACTTGACGCTCCCGCGTGTCAATTTTTCCAGGGTCAACCCCTGGGGGCAACAAATGCCGCGCTGGCCGTGTCCTCTCGAAAACGACCATCGTTTCGAACCCTGTCTGCAGGATCAGTGTGCTGAGGGAGTCTGCCAGAGATTGATTGGATGAAACTGAAACGCGTCCTGCCAATTTTATGGAACTAGCGGAAAAATATCGAAGCAAAAAAAGCCCAGCCGGGTATTTCGAGCAATTTTGTATAAACCATTACAATAAGAAACACACTGCCGAAAGACAGGCAGGTCAAATAACTCGCCATTCCTTCCCGCGCGACGGCAACCCATCCGAGGCTTTCCATGCCCTGTTTCTGGTTGCCGCGGTTTGCCCACTTCTGCTTGGCAAGCCGCCAGATCATGTAGACCTTGACTACGGCATTCACGATCTGGTTTGCGTAAAGCATCCAGACATAGCCGAGGTCGACTTTCGGCGCATAGGCGAACAGCACCAGCGACAAGAGCATGCGGGTGACGGCGATGAAGATCAGATAGGATATCAGGAATGGCAGGCCGATCTTGATGGTGCCCGCGATCGCCAGCAGCGGGGAGAAGAGCATGGTCCACATGGCGATGCGCTGGTCGACGAGGCACCACCAGATGAAGAACGGCATGCGGTGCGGTCCGAGGGCGATGGCGCGCTGGCCGTTGCGCAGCATGTTGCCCGACCAGCGGCGCAGGTTCTCCACCATGCGCTGATAACCAGAACCCTCGACGACTTCGATCGTGGTGCCGGAAGCGTCCGGCACGTACGTCATCTTAACGCCTTGGCGCAGGAGACAGTACCACGAAGACTTGTCGTCGCCCGACAGGAAGCGGAACGTCCCCCACAGCCAATGGCTCAGGAAGTCCGCCTCCTGCAGCCGGATGAATTCGCTGGTCATGACGTGTTTGGCGCGAAACACCGAAAAGCGGCCGGTCAGTGTCAGCACACGGTTCGAAAGCGCGTGGCTCTGCATGGCGAGCCGGCGCTGGGAAAAGCGCATGTCGAGCCAGGTCTGCATCCAGCGCGGCCCCTGCACCTCGACATATTCATCGGTGGTCAGCGCGTGCAGTTCCTTATCGAGTGCAAACAGCGGGAAGCAACGCCGCATCATGCCCGGGTGAATGACGAAGTCGCCGTCCATGAAGATGATGAGGTCATCGTCGGAAAGGCCCGCCCGCGACATTGCCCTCAGGATGAGCGCGATAGCTACGCGCTTGCCGGGCTGGTTCTGGCGGATGATGCGCAAGGCGATATCACAGTCGCTGCCGACCAATTTCAGGTGCTCGGCAATCTGGCGCTCGTCCTCGGCTTCGCTGGAGCCGAGCCAGATCGTGGCGGGAACGCCGCATTCGCGGATATCGCGGACGAGGCCGCGGATGACGGCTTCCGAAATGCCGCGATGCTCGCGAAACGTGGTCATCTGGATGTGGATGTGACGCGGTCGCCAGCCCGACTTCCAGACGGCGGCGGCGCGGTCGCGCATCCTGGGATAGGTGAGGTTGGCGAAGATCATCGCGCGCAGCCAGTGGTTGGCCCACCACAGATAGCGCCAGATCCCGAGAATTCCGATGACGTAGACGAAGCCGCGGACCTCGGTATTCCAGATCGAGTTCGGCAATGTCGAAATAGCGATGAAACAGACGGTGAAGTAGGCAACAATCTGAAAGCGGACGGCCACCGGCCACTTCTGCGACATGGGCCGGTCGGCGGGCCTGTGGAAGGCGGCGGTCGAAACCGTCATCGATCAGCCCTCACATCGATACCGCCAGCTTGCTCGCAATACCCGACAGGATCGAGTTCTGCGTGCGCTGTTCGAAGATGACGGTGACGGGAAGGCCTGAGCGATAGCGCTCGGAATCACGCAGGACCGCATCGTCGTCGAAGCTGATCGACACCTGGGCCGAGCGGTCGGTGGGGCCGCGCCAGGCGTAACCCGGGTTCGCGCGCTGCTCTTGTTCGCGAATGAAACCGCTGGTGCGATCGATCGACGTGACGCGTCCCGCCAATGTTTCGCCAAGAGCCGGCAAATAAAGCAGCGCTTGGTCGCCAAGGCCAACCTTGGCGACTTCGTCCTGGGTGAGGAAAGCCGTGACCTGGCGATTGCGCCGCTGCTCGACAATTGCGATGACGTCGCCGCGGCGCACCGCGGACTTGTCGAAGCGTGGCAGCTTCAGGATGGTTCCGTCGAACGGGGCGCGGACAGCAAGGCTGTCGCGCATCTTGAGATTGGCAATGTAGCGCTGCTGGCTCAGAGCTATATCGTGCTCGGCAAGGCGAACCTCGGCATCAAGCTCGCCGCTCTTGCCGATGAGGTCGTCACCGGTATAGAGGCGCTTGCCGATATCGTCCTCGGCAAGTCCGACACGGGTCGCAAGCTCGATGCGCCGACTTGCGAGCTGCGTGTCGAGCGTCACCATCTTCTCTTGCGCTTCCTCCAGGCGGGACTGGGTGGCGAAGCCCTTGTCATAGAGGATCTTGAGACGTGCATACTGGTTTCGGGCAGTCTGCAGGCTGACATTGGCGGCCTCGAGCGAGAGGCGGGCCTGCTCGACGTTCTTCATCTCGATCGCGGCAAAACTCTTGACGCGTTCCAATTCGTCGGCATGGCGGCGCTTCAAATAGATGAGCTTGGCTTTGCGCTCCTTGACGGCGATGTCGGCAAGCTCGATCTCGCGCTCCAGCTTGCCGTCGATGAGATTGAGCAGCACATCGCCGGATCTGACGCTGTCGCCGGGCTTGAGGCCGGCAAATTCGAGGTGGCCGTCGGCCTGCGCCTCGACCATCTCTACCGGCGCCGTAATGACCGCAGTCGGCACTTCCATGCGGAAGAAATTCGAATAAGTGAGAATGCCGGCATACGAAAAGACGACCACGCCGAGCACGATGTAGAAAGCGCTCATTGCGATGGTTTTTACCGGCCAGCGGCGCCAGGGCAGCCTTTCGAGTTTGGCATCGGCAGATTCATTCGGCGGCTTCCTGGGTTCGTCGGGCTGCAAGGACGCCGGGGTCACCGGAACGTCGATCCGCTGGATGGTGTCGGCGGCATCACCCATGTGGCCGCGGACCAGTTCTTCGATGAAGTGCGCCATCAGCTCGCGTTCGCGGTCGCCAAGTTCGATGAACTGGACGGCGAACATGCCGCGCGCAGGGTGCGCGCGGACCACCTCGGCGGTCGCCTTGAAGGCGACGTCGAAGCCCTGGAAGGGGAGCGTCATCGCGAGGTCGACCGCAGTGCCGACGCTTGGTAGATCACCCGGGAAACCTTCAACCCGAAGGCCGCCCAGCGACCAATCGGCAGCGCGCACGCGATGGCCGCTCACCTCGACGAAAAGAGGCGCAGTCAGACGATGATGGCGGCGCTGGTCCGGCCGCTCCCTTTGAATCGTCACCGCCATTTTTGACGCTACTCTTTACAAAACAATGGTACGCCGCCGGTTCGGGGCATACGTCGTATTTCTTGCATGAATGACGTTAATGCTGGGTTCGCCGGGATCAATCAATTCCGGCCTATCGCTAAAATAAATCGTTGCCGAAGGTCCGTGACGGGTCGGCGATACTATGATGCAGTGCCGATGGTTTAGGGCAGGTAAATAATCTTCCCGGGATTCATGATTGCATGCGGATCGAGAGCCTGCTTGATCCGAGCCATGACATCGACGCCAGCGCCGAGTTCGGCTTGCAGATACTTCATTTTACCCTGGCCGATGCCGTGTTCGCCGGTGCAGGTTCCGTCCATGGCGATGGCGCGCTGCGCCAGGCGGGCCGAGAATGCTTCAATCTTGCCGCGCTCGGCGCTATCGTCCAGGCGATGCATCACGATTGCATGAAAGTTTCCGTCTCCGACGTGCCCGACGATCGGTGCGATAAGCCCGCAGGCGGCGATGTCGGCCTCAGTTGCGGCGACACATTCGGCGAGCCGGGAGACCGGAACACAGACATCCGTCACGAGTGGACGCAAGCCGGGCCAGGCTTCGCGCACGGCCCATAGGGCGTCGTGGCGGGCCTTCCACAGTGAGCGCCTCTCGGTCTCGTCTGCGGCGCTCGACACACGAATAGCGCCTTCGGAGAGGGCCAGTTCCTCGAAGGTTTTGGACTGTTCGCCGACTGCTGCCGCAGAGCCATGAAACTCGATGAACAAGGTCGGGACCTCCTCCAGCGACAGTCCCGCGTGGACATTGACCGCACGCAGAACCAGCGGGTCGAGGAGTTCAATGCGGGCAAGCCCCAGCCCCAGCGCCATCGCCGCCATGGTCGTGTTGCAGGCGGCTTCCAAAGTGGGAAATGCAGCGATGGCGGCAATCACCTTCTCGGGCACGCCATGGAGTCGCAAAGTCACTTCCGTGATGATGCCAAGCGTCCCCTCAGAGCCGACCAGCAGCCGGGTCAGGTCGTATCCGGCCGAGGATTTGCGGGCACGGCTGGCGCTGTCGATGACGCTGCCATCGGCCATCACGGCCTTCACGGCGATGACGTTGTCGCGCATGGTGCCATAGCGCACGGCCGTCGTTCCCGAAGCGCGGGTTGCGGCCATGCCACCGATTGTGGCTTCCTCGGTGCCCGGGTCGACGGGGAAAAACAGGCCGGTATCGCGCAGATAGACGTTGAGCTTGCCGCGCGGAACGCCCGCTTCAACCGTGCAATCGAGATCGCCGGTATCGACGCGCAGGATCCGGTCCATCCGCGACAGGTCGAGAGAAATGCCGCCATATGGCGCGTTCACGTGGCCTTCCAGCGAGGTGCCGGCACCGAACGGAATGATCGGGACGCGGTAGCGGCCAGCAATCGCCACGACGCCGGCGACGTCCTCAGTCGAGCGGGCGAAGACCACTGCATCGGGGGGCTGCCCGTCGATCCAGGTCAGGGTGTGCGCGTGCTGGCGGCAGATTTCGTCGCCAGTTTCGACCTGCGCGCCAAGGCTCTCCTTGATGTCGGCGATGGCCGCGCGACAGGCGTTGTGGTCAGGGCGCGGGTCTGGCATTTCGGTCGATCCGTTCTTTCACCTGGCAATTGCTGAAGTATAGCACCGG
>Ga0180009_10001732_pt1 | contig 26310 bp, 21 predicted proteins | sample OS_PC_MetaG_FD_123537 | JGI IMG/M metagenome (GOLD analysis project Ga0180009, IMG submission 123537) | Groundwater microbial communities from the Aspo Hard Rock Laboratory (HRL) deep subsurface site, Sweden - OS_PC_MetaG | ecosystem: Environmental > Aquatic > Deep subsurface > Groundwater... | reverse complement strand
GTTCTCGCTCGACGGCATGCTCGAGACCAAAAAGCTCGAGAGCTGGCTCGCGGTCATCGACACCGAGGCCAAACGGCCGGCGGATACCTTCAACGCCACGCTCGCGCGTCAGGCGATGGTCGCTCTGGACGTGATGCTGGGGCAGCCGGAAACACCCGACGGGACGCCGCCGCTCGACGCCGGGGCGGACCTGCAGGCAAACGCCTCGGACCTGTGAGATCGGTGGGGACGGGGGCGGTTGGCCGCTGTTCTAGATCGTATTCAAACCAGCATCAGGACCGACGGGACCGGCGTCGGGATCGGACGGAGCAGGTCCGTCGCATGATTCGCCTCCTGATCCCCCTCGGGTGAGCTCTTGTGCTTTCACCTCCTACACTCGACCTGAATGCAGAACACTTCCAGTGTTCTTGCGCAGTGCGTCGGAGCCGGAATCACTTGTGATCATTGAAGGTATACCCAGCACCTCCCTGTGTAGCGTTTCCGGCCGGCGTTGGACCCTTCACCCTGTTTTTGAAAGGACCTCAAAAACACATGCCGTACCGAGACACAGCGACTTATTACGACGCCCTGATCAGCGCCCGGGAGACCCTGCTCGCAACCGCAGCACGCGGGCGCCATCGGCTGAAGCTGGAACAAGAGAAGAGGCAGAGTGCCGCCCAGAGGGCAGACGCTCGCGCACAGCGCGCAGCCAAACGAAAACATGCGGCGGCGGGCCAGAAGGAGGCCAGGGCGGCACGTGTGGACCGGCGGAGACGATGGGCCCGCATCACGCGCAGCATGCACTGGATCGGCCTGCTCGCGCACCCGGGATGGCTCAAGACCTGGTGCGCTTGCGGATCGATATTCCTGGCCTTCGCTATGCCCCTGCTCCTGTGCTTCGGGAGCCACTCGACGGCATGGCTGCTTCTGACCGGCTTCGTCATGATGCCCACGCTCGTCTTCTTCATCACGCGTACGCTGCTTGCCCACCTCGTGAATCGGGAACAGCGGTGGCTTGCTGCCCTGCCGTTCGAGATGCCACACTACCTCTGGTGGCTTGGAGCGGAGAACGACAAGATGGCGGCACACCTCACCTTCCATCGCGATGCACCGCCGCCGGAGCTGCTGCGCGACCTGCTCGCGGCCGATGATCTGCTGGACGCCCGCTCGCCCGAGCCCAGGCGCCAGCCGAGAACGCTGACGGTGCAGATACCCCAAAAGGGCGGGTGCCTGCTGAGCCACGACAACCACGGCTACCGGCGCTGGATCCACGGACTGGTCCAGGCGGCGATCCAGCTGCACACGGTTCACCCCGTGCGCGAGATCTCGTTCACCAGCATGAAGGAGAGCTGACCGTGGCACGCAAGGGCAGCCCCGCGGGCAAGCTGGTCTGGGCCCTCATCGCCGTCCCGTTCAAGCTGGCCTGCATCGGGCTGATGATCGCCCTGCCCCTCCTCGGCGTGTGGGTCGCCTCCTCCCTCGCGGTGTTCCACAACAAGTCGCTGGTCTGGGCCATCGCCGCCGGTCTGGTGATGTTCCCGCTGCTGCCGCTGCTCTGGGAAGGGCTGGCCCACTGGCGGCGCAGCCGCAAGAAGAAGGTGGGGCCGCGCTTCCTCAACTTGCTGGACCGCATGGTCCTGCGGACGGTGACGCTCAACGCGCTGTTCATCGGCGTGTTGCTGGCCGCCAACCCACAGGCCGGTTTCACCGCGCTGTCGGCCCGCGGCGACTGGATGCTGGCCGGCAAGACGGGGCCGAGGGTGGAGCAGCTGCGCAAGGGCCTGTTCCAGGCGGCCGACACGCTGGAGTGGCTCTACAAGCTGAGCAAGGACAACCCGTACAAGAAGTACGACAAGGACAAGGGCGAGCGGCCCACCCCGGCGCCGAAGAAAAAGGCCGACAAGACCGGCGAGAAGCCGGACAGGACCGACGAGAAGCCAGACAGCACCACCGGCAAGAAGCCCGATGCGACGGATGACCAGGCGAAGCGGCGCTGGCCCCAGCCGGCCGCCCTGCACGCGCTGGTGAGCAGCTTCCCGCCGCAGGAGGAGAAGAGCCCCGAGTGGGTCGGACGCTACCTCGCCGGCCGAATCGCCGATCCCCTGGAGCGTGCCCGGGCGATCCACGACTACGTCGCCGACCGCGTGGCCTACGACGTTCCGTCCTACCGCGCGGGCAAGTATCCGCCCCAGGATGCCGAGACGGTGTTCCGGACCGGCACGGGCGTCTGCGCTGGCTACGCCCGGCTGTTCGTCGCCGTCAGCCAGGCCGCCGGGCTGGAGGCCAGGTACCTGGTGGGGGACGTCCGGAGCGAGAACGGCCAGATCGACGGCGAGGGGCACGCCTGGAACGCGGTGAAGATCGAGGACCGCTGGCACCTGGTGGACGTGACCTGGGACTCGGGCCACGTCAGCGGCAACACCTTCACCAAGAAGCTGCGGACGACCTACTTCCTCACGCCGCCCGAGGTCTTCTCGGCCGACCACTTCCCCGAGGATCCAACCTGGCAGTTGAGGGACACGCCGCTGACGCGAGGCGAGTTCATCCGCCAGCCGATGATGCGCCCCTCGTTCTACGCACACGGCCTGAAGCTCAAGCAGCCCGAACGCTCCCAGGTCACGGTGACCAACAGCCTGACCATCGAGCTCGACAACCCCCGTCAGCTGTTCCTGCTCGGCACCTACAACCCCCAGGGTGGCGGCAGTGGGGTGGACTGTCAGGTGGGCGAGGCCCAGACCAGCGTGACCTGCAAGTTCCCCGCGGCCGGCAGCTTCGATGTGAAGCTGTTCCTCTCAGCGAAGCAGTACGGCAGCTACGACTACGTCGGCAAGGTGATGGTCAACGCCTCGGGGGGCTGAGCCCGAAACAACAGGATTGTTGCAACAAATTTGTTGCCAACAAATTTGTGGCAGACCTGTCAGAGTGTCCCCCGCAGTCGGATCTGCCCGAGACCCTTCACGAACTGACAGCACAGGGCGGCATCCGTGGGGTGCTCTATCAGCTCGCCAGCGGCGCCCAGGCCGCGGATGATCCCGTCGTACAGGAAGGCCGCGAGCAGGGCTCGGCCGATGACCCTGCGATCCTTACCCGGTGGCGCCCGCTCCAGCGCCGCCGGCGCCGGCAGGCCCGCCCCGCGGTCGAGCTCGGCCTTGATGAAACCCAGGATCCGGGCCAGCCGCAGCAGGGTGATCGCCTGCAGGCGTGAGGTGCGGTCGGCGATCGGGAGCGCCGTGGAGCGGTACAGCGACAGGTGATCGGGGAGCAGGCCGGCCACTGCGCAGCGGGCGTGGTCCTCGCTGCCGGGCGCCGGGTAGTAGATCGAGAGCCCCGCCAGCACCCGCCGACCGGCGAGGTAGAGCAGGTCATCCACCGACCGGTCTGCCTCCTGCCCGGGCGCGGCGGCGATGACATATCCCACCGCGCCGAGGCCGTGGGCCTCGGCCGCGGCCAGCGCCCGGTCGAAAGCCTCGCGCTCGTCGGTGCGCCGCCAACGGCGAAGCTGCTCGGGGTCGCTCGAGCCGAGCGAGAGGTTGAGCGCGCGAAAGCCCGCGCGGCGCATCAGCGCGATCGACGGCTGGTCCAGGGTGTGGGGCAGCAGGCCGTTCATCGCGCGCAGCTCGGCGGGACACTCAAGCGCGACGATCCGCTCCAGGAGTTCGACGAGCCAGGCCCCGTCCAGGGCCAGGTTCTCGTCCTCGAAGTCGATGAAGCGGATGCCGCGCTGCAGATGGGCCGAGATCTCCTCCAGCACCGAGGCCACGCTCCGCCTGCGGTAAGGCAGCTCGGAGCCGGCCCCGGTGCAGCAGTAGCTGCAGCGCATGGGGCAGCCGCGGCTGGTGACCACCACGGCCCTCCCCCGGTAGTGGTCCGCATCGATCAGATCGGTCGCCGGGGGATGGCGGTCCAGCGCCGCACGGGCAGCGGTCCCGACGCGGAGCGAGTCTCCCTCGCGCCAGACCAGCCCCCCGATCCCGTCCACCGGCTGGCCCGCCCTCAGCGCCCGCGCCAGCGCGGGCAGGGCATCCTCCCCCTCGCCGCGGATCACGTAGTCCACCGCCGGGTGGGCCATCACCTGCGCCGGCAGCGCCGTGGGGTGGTGGCCACCCAGCACCACCGTGCACTGCGGCCGGACCGCCTTCACCGTCTCGGCCACCTGCAGCGCCATCTCGGCGTAGGGCGTGAAGAGCGAGGCGATGCCCACCAGGGACGCGTCACAGTCGCGCACGGTGTCGGCGATCTGCTCGAAGCTGCGGCCGAAGTGACGGTAGCTGTGGAACAGCGCAAAGGGCGAGCTGTCGACCGGACCATACAGATCGCGCAGGTGGCTCATCTCCTGCGGCCACATGATCGTGCGGGAGCGGGTGGTGGCCAGCGCGTCGAGGATCTCGACATCGAAGCCATCGGCCCGCAGCGGGCCGGCCAGGCAGGCCAGGCCATGGGGCACGGTCCGCCTGGCCGTGAGGTAGAGCTCCTGGATCGGGGGCTGGATCAGCAGAACATCGGCCATCGCCTGGCTCGTACGATCTACTCCTCCGGCTGGTACCCACCGCCGCCGGAGAGCCGGGCCAGATCCTCGGGGCTGATGGCGTCCACGTCGAACTTCTTCACCGCGGCGAGCATCTTCTTCACCGTGCCGTCGAAGTCGGCCTTCTGCTTCGAGCGATCGCCGTGCAGCGGGTTGACGTGGGTGATGACGAAGCCGCGGACCGAGTAGCCGTCGGCGCCGCGTTCCTTGAGCGCCGCGACGACCTCGGCGACCGCATCATCCAGCTCCATCAACCGCCCGGCCCGCCTCGCCCGCACCTCGAGCGCGGCGGGGAGCTTGCTGTCGAGGAAGTCGTCGATCCGCTTGAGCAACGACTGGTAGGCCCCGCCCGAGAAGCGTGCGCGCTCCTCGTAGCACACGCCCAGGGTGAGCAGGCCGGCCAGCTCGAACTCGGCGGCGAAGTCCTTCTCGGCCCGCGGATCCACCGTGGCCAGCAGGCGAGCCATCCGGATCGCCTCCAGCGACCGCTCCTTGAGGTTGGGGGCCCGCTCGGTGTTGAGCGCCAGGATCTGATAGGCCAGCTGCTCCTCGGGCACCAGCAGCGCGACGGTGGACTTGGCCCCCAGCCGCTGCAGCGCGGCGAGGCGGTGGTAGCCGTTGGGCGTCCAGTAGCCCCCCTCCCGCCCGCGCACCGCCACCAGCGGGTCGAGGAACCGGCCAAGGCGGTGGATCACCTCGGTCAGTCTGGCCACGTGGGTGTCGGAGAGATCGCGCTGGAATGGTGTGGGCGAGACCTTGTCCAGGGGCAGCCCGGCCAGCAGCTGCCAGTTGCCGCCGATCGGGTCGCGGAAAGTGCCGAGCACCTTGCCGCCGTCGGCCTCGACCGTCCGGGCCAGATCGGTCACCGCCGCGGGCGGCCTGGCGCCGGCGAGCTCGGTGGCCTCGAGGCCCCGCGTCCCCGCGGCGGCCTCGTGCTTCTTCTTGCGCTTGACGGTCTTCTTCGTCCCGGACGTGCTCTTCTTCTTGGTCGCCATGGTCCCTCCTGGTGCTGGGTGGCGAACATAGCACGAGATGCAGGCGGCTTGAGAGCCGTCACTCAGGCCAGCCGCTCGAGAGCCTCACGGGCCAGCTCTGCCACCGTGGTCGCGACCAGCTCACCGCTGGCGAAGCTGTAGAGCTCGGCGGCGGCCGTGTCGCCCAACGCGAGCCGCAGCGGCTTGCGGGCCTGGTCGTACCGCAGCTGGCCCAGGGCCCAGGCGGCGTGGGCCCGCACCAGCGGCACCGGGTCGCCCAGGTGGGGTGGCACCACGCGGACGTCCTCCTGCATCAGCTCCGGGTAGCGTGAGGCGAGGCGACCGATGGCCCACAGCACGCCGGGACGGAAGATCGGCTCCTCCTGGTGCTGGGCCAGGTTCGGGCCGAGCTCCTGCGCCAGCTGTGGGACGTGGTACAGCATCTCGGCGATCGCCTCGGGGGTGTGCCAGGCCTGGTTGCCCGACTCCTCGGTCATGGTCCAGAACTGCCGTCGGATCTGGTTTCGGGCGGCGGGGAGGTCACGTCGCGCCAACCCCGCGCAGAGCAGGCCGAGCGCCTCGACGGCCCGCCAGCAGAGCAGGCTGTCCCGCTCGTTGAGCTGCGCCACCAGGCCGCTGATCAGGTTGGGATCCTGCTCCGCGAGGTTCTGCAGCCCCTCCATGTCGCGGGCCCGCAGCAGTTGCCTCACCTGAAGTCGTCGCTGGCGGCGCTTCGAGATCGCCGGAGGCATCGTGCGTCAGAACGGCGAGAAGCCGCCTCCGTACCAGTAGTCGTCCTTCAGGCTGTCCTGCTGGCGCAACAGCGCCTCGTAGTGCCCCTTCTCCCACTCGGCCAGCTCCTCGAAGAACCGCTTGACCGTCGCGTCCGATGTTTGCGCCGCCTGCTCCTTGTAGTAGCTCATGGAGCCCAGCTCGAGCTGGACGCCGATCGACAGGGCACTCATCTCGAAATGGGCGTCCTGCAGCCTCGACTTGATGCGCTCCGAAAAAATCGGGCTGGCCCCCGACAGGTCCGCGCGCTGACCCAGCTTGACCGTCTCGTCGGTCTTGCCCGTCTCCATCACGGATCGATACTGGGCGGTGAGAAACCGCTTGTGGTCCAGCTCCTCGCTCGCCAGCTGGTCGAACACCCTGCGGCCCTGCTCGTCCTGCGAGCTGTTTGCGGCCATCTTGTAGAAGCTGTAGCCGTCAGACTCGGCCTTGATCGCCTCGAACAGCGCCTTGGCCACCCTGGCTGCGTCATCCATCGTGTCGTCTCCTCTCGCCGGCCCTCGGGCGAGCTAGCCATCCTGGAACTGCCACTCCGGCATGTCGAACCAGTAGCCCAGGCCCTGAACGGAGTCCATCTCGGCCCGCACGATGGCCAGGTGGCCCTCCTCGATCTCGACGAAGCGGGCGAACAGCTCCTGCCCCTCGGCGTCCAGCTCGGCGACCATCTTCTTGTAGAAGTCGGCGGTGGTCTGCTCGGCCTCGATCGCCTTCTGCAGGTAGGCCACCTCGTCCGTGCTCATCTCCCGCTTGTCCGTCACCTTCTGCTTCATCGCCTCCAGCCCCTGCTGGATCCTGTCCTGCGGGGGAACCACCGTCTCGAGGGTCGCGACCGTGAGCTTGCCCGTCTTCTGCCACTCGGCGAGGCGGTGGTTGAGGTAGTCGATGTGACCCTGCTCCTCCTTGCCCAGCACGCCGAAGATGCGCTTGCCCACCGGATCGGTGGCTTTGCCCTCGGCCTTCTTGTAGGTGGCGCGGACCTTGTTCTCGTACTCGATGGCAGTCTTGATCGCCTGTTCCAGGTTCATGGTTATGCTCCGTCTGGCTAGTCGGCCGGCTCGAACATGTCCTTGTCCACCCCGCAGAGGGGACAGACCCAGTCATCGGGCAGCTCCTCGAAGGGTGTGCCGGGCGGGATCCCGTTGTCTGGGTCTCCCTGCGCCGGGTCGTACTCGTACTCACAGGCCATGCAACGGTACTTCTTCATCGTTGTGATCGTCGTTCTTCAGCCCCGGTGGACTGCATCAGTGCGCGTGGCCCGGCAGCGGGGTTCCGTGCCACTCCTGGCCGCCGACAAAGGGCGAGATCGCCCGCAGCCGGTCGATCAGAGGCGACAGGTGCTCGATCACGTAGTCCATCTCCTCCTCCGTGTTGTAGCGGCTGAGGGAGAAACGGATCGAGCCGTGGGCCGCCGTGAACGGCACCCCCATCGCGCGCATGACATGCGACGGCTCGAGGGAGCCCGACGCGCAGGCTGAGCCCGAGGATGCGCTGATGCTCAGCTCGTCGAGCAACAGCAGGATCGCCTCCCCCTCCACGAACTCGAAGCTGACGTTGAGCGTGTTGGGCAGACGGTTCTTGCCGTTTATCCGCACCCCCTTGCATGTGGCCTGGATACCCTCCTGCAGCTTGTTGCGCAGCTTGCGCACCGAGCCGTCCTCCTCGGCCACGTGGCGTCGGGCGAGCTCGCAGGCCTGGCCCAGCCCCACGATGCCGGTGACGTTCTCGGTGCCGGCGCGCTTTCCCCCCTCCTGGTGACCGCCGATGATCAGCGGCACCAGCTTGGTCCCCTTGCGCACGAAGAGCGCCCCGATCCCCTTTGGGCCGTGCAGCTTGTGCCCGGAGATCGAGAGCAGGTCCACCGGCAACGTGGACAGATCGATCGGGAGCTTCCCCGCCGCCTGGACCGCGTCCGTATGGAACACAACGCGGCGGGACTTGCAGATCCGGGAGATCTCCTCGATCGGGAACAGCACGCCTGTCTCGTTGTTGGCCCACATGACCGAGACGATGGCGGTGTCGGGGGTGATGGCCTGGGCCAGCTGGTCCAGGTCCAGCGCCCCGTCGTTGGTCACGGGCAGCTCGGTCAGGGCATAGCCATGCTTCTGCAGGTGGTGGCAAACCCCGCGCACCGCCGGGTGCTCCACTCGCGTGGTGATGATGTGGCGCTTGCGGCCGGCCAGTGCCTCGACCGTGCCACGGATTGCGAGGTTGTCGCTCTCCGACCCGCCGCTGGTGAAGACGACCTCGGACGGCTGGGCGCCGAGCAGCTCCGCTACCTGGGCCCGGGCTCGGTCCACGTCGCGCCGGGTATTGCCGCCGAAGCCGTGCATGCTCGATGGATTGCCGTAGCGCTCGCTCCAGTATGGTCTCATCACCTCCACAACCTCGGGCGCGCACATCGTGGTGGCGTTGTTGTCGAGGTACACCTGCCTTTGCTCGCTCATGGCTGTTCCTCCAGCACCACGAGGTCCTCCGACACGAACTCCCGCAGCTTGGCCTGTACCACGTCGCGCAGAGTGAAGTTTGCCACGCGGCACTGCGCGCAGTTGCCGCGCATCGCCACGAACACCGTGTTGCCATCCACGTCGATCAGCTCGATGTCGCCGCCGTCCTTGCGCAGCGCAGGCCTGACCTCCCGCTCGATGGTCTCGGTGATCAGCTGGATCTTCTGGATGTTGGTCAGGCGTTTCCTCGGCTTCTCCTTCTCCGGCTCCTCGGTGGGCGGCTGGCCGGTGACGCGCGTGATGATCTCCTCGATCTCCCCGTGGCAGCCGCCGCAGCCGCCCCCGGCCTTGGTGTAGTTTGTCACCTCCTCCACCGTGGTGAGGTGATTCTCCATGATGGCGCGCTCGATGTCCTTCTCCGTCACCCCGAAGCAGATACAGGTGACGCCGCCCTCGAGCTTCTTCTGGCCGCCCGGTTTGCCGGTGCGGAAGTTCTCGATCGCTACCTCCAGCGCCTCGCGCCCCATCACCGAGCAGTGCATCTTCTGCTCCGGCAACCCCCCGAGGTACTCCGCGATGTCCTGGTTGGTGATCTTCTCGGCCTGCTCCAGGGTCATACCCTTGATAATCTCGGTCAGCGCGGAGGATGAGGCGATCGCCGAGCCGCAGCCAAAGGTCTGGAACTTGACGTCGGCGATGCGTCCGCTTTCGTCCAGCTTGAACATCAACCTGAGGGCGTCACCGCAGGCCAGCGACCCCACCTCCCCGATGCCGTCCGCGTCCGCGATGTAGCCCACGTTGCGCGGCTGGAGGAAGTGCTCCTTCACTTTCTTCGTGTAGTCCCACATCTGTTGCTTCTCCCTTGCGGGCCGGTCCCCGGACCCGAAGCGCAGTAAGCATAGGTAAAACACCAGGGGGGTGCCAGCGGTTTTCGAGTCGGCTGGCGACGATCAGGGACCGATCACGCGGAGCATGAACAGGGGGTCGGCTGGCACATGCCGCGAGGGTGACACGCCGGTCACGTGGAGGCGGGCTCTTCCACTTCCGGGGACTTCTCCGCCCCGGCTCCGTCGTCGGTCGCCTTCGGATCAACGCTGCGCTCGGGACCGCCTCGCTCCTCGGGCATCCGATCGCCCGGGGCATCTTCCTCCGGCTCGGGGAGCCCGAGCGCCTGGCGCACCTCGCGCCCGCTGAGCTGCTGCTCCTCCATCAGGCGCTCGGCCAGCTGCTCCACGGTCGCCTTGCGCTCGGCCAGCACCTGGCTGGCGAGGTCCAGGCCCTCCTGGATGATGCGGTCCACCTCCCGGTCGATGCTCACCGCCGTCTGATCGCCGTGGTCCCTCGGCGTCGCCGTGGGAATGTCCGGGTTGGCCATCGCGGCCCGCGGCCGCTCGTAGGTCCGCAGGCCGAGCTGGCTCATACCGTAGCGGCGCACCATGTCGCTGGCGATGTCGGTGGCCCGCGCCAGGTCGTTGTGGGCACCGGTCGAGGGCTCGCCGATGAACAGCAGCTCGGCCGCCCGCCCTCCGAGCAGCACGGCGATGCGGTTGCGCAGCTCGGTCGCGGTGTTGATGTAGCGGTCCTCGAGCGCCCGCTGCCAGGTCAGCCCCAGCGCCCCCATGCCCCGGGGGACGATCGAGACCTTCTGCACCGGGTCCGTCTCCGGCAGCACCGAGCCGACCACCGCATGGCCCAGCTCGTGGAACGCCACGATCCGCCGCTCCTTGGCGTTCATCACCCGCCCCTTCTTCTCCAGCCCGACCATCACGCGCTCGATGGCCTCGTCGAACTCCGCCATGCCCACCTTGGACTTGCGGCGACGGGCCGCGAGCAGGGCCGCCTCGTTGACCAGGTTGGCCAGGTCGGCGCCGGCGAACCCCGGCGTCCGGGTGGCGATCATGTTCAGGTCCACCGTGTCGTCGAGCTGCACGTTGCGGATGTGGATCGCCAGGATCTGCCGCCGGCCTTCCTTCTCCGGGCGATCGACCAGGACGTGCCGGTCGAACCTGCCGGGGCGGAGCAGCGCCTGGTCCAGGATTTCGGGCCGGTTGGTGGCGGCCATCAGGATCACGCCCTTGGTGGGGTCGAAGCCGTCCATCTCCGCCAGCAGCTGGTTGAGCGTCTGCTCGCGCTCGTCGTGGGAGAAACCCGACCCTCGAGCCTTGCCGATGGCGTCCAGCTCGTCGATGAAGATGATACAGGGGGCGTTGTTACGTGCCTTGTCGAACAGGTCGCGCACCCGAGCCGCGCCGACGCCCACGAACATCTCGACGAAGTCCGAGCCAGAGAGGTGATAGAACGGCACGCCAGCCTCGCCTGCCACGGCCCTGGAGAGCAGGGTCTTGCCGGTCCCGGGCGGCCCGACCAGCAGCACCCCCTTGGGGATGCGGGCCCCGATCTCGGAGTAGCGGTCGGGGCTCTTCAGAAAATCGACGACCTCCTGCAGCTCCTCCTTGGCCTCGTCGACCCCGGCGACGTCCTCGAAGGTGATGGTCTCGCCCGTTGCCTCCCGGGCTCGGCTCTTGCCGAAGGAGAGGATCCCACGCTGGACGGACCCGCCACCACGGCTAGAGTACCAGAGGTAGAGGAAGACCAGCAAGCCTATGACGATGAGCCACCCGTACATGACTATCGCGAGGTTAATACAACGTCAGGTGGTCCAAGTCCACGGGGAATCGGCACCACGGGGAATCGGCACCGGGAGAACGGTGCTTTACGAGATCGGCCCGGGGCAGTAAAAAAGACGGCACGACGGAGGTGCACCATGCCAAGCGACACGTTCGAACGAGTGGTCAAGCGCATCAGCGGTTATTCAGAGGTGGTCGTCGATCTCCAGCGGCGGCTCACGGCGATCCCCGCCCTCGATCCCTCCAGCGGCGGCGACGGAGAGGAGAAGAAGGCCCAGCTGATCCTCGAGCTGCTGCGGCAGACGGGCGTCGAGCAGGTGGAGCTGCTCAAGGCCGAGGACCAGCGCGTCTCCGCCGGATACCGCCCGAACATCGTGGCCCGCATTCCCGGCAAGGACCGTTCGCGCACGGTCTGGCTCATGAGCCACATGGACGTGGTGCCGGCGGGCAAGCTCGAGGACTGGCAGAGCGACCCGTGGTCCATCCGCGTCGAGGGAAACAAGATATTCGGCCGGGGAGTGGAGGACAACCAGCAGGGCCTGGTCTCCTCGCTGCTGCTGGCCCGGGCGCTGCACGAGGAGGGCATAGAGCCCGACCGCGACCTCGGGCTGCTGTTCGTCGCCGACGAGGAGACCGGCAACAAGCTCGGCATCGAGTACCTGCTCGAGCACCACGACATCTTCAAGGCCGAGGACATCATCGTGGTGCCGGACGGCGGCGAGCCGGACGGATCGATGATCGAGGTGGCGGAGAAGGGCATCATCTGGGTCAAGTGCACGGTCAAGGGCAAGTCGACGCACGGCTCGACGCCCGACCGGGGCGTCAACGCCCACCTGGCGGCGGCGCACCTGATCGTCGCGCTCGACGAGACGCTGCACCGGCGCTTCGACCGGCGCAACGAGGTGTTCGACCCTCCCACCAGCACCTTCGCCGTGACCAAGGTCGAGGTCGGCGCGCCCAACGTCAACACCATCCCGGGCGAGCACACCTTCTACCTCGACTGCCGGGTGATGCCGGACTACGACCTGAGTCTGGTGATCGAGGTGGTGAAGGCCGCCGCCTCGGACAGCGACCGTGCACGCGGCACCACAACCGAGGTTACCGCGGTGCAGCGGATGGACGCCGCGCCGCCCACCGACAACGATGCCCCGGTGGTGGGCGCCCTGAGACGAGCGGTGAAGCAGGTCTACAACGTCGACGCCCGGCCGATGGGGATCGGCGGGGGGACGGTGGCGGCCTGCATCCGACGCAAGGGTTTCCCCGCCGCTGTGTGGGCCCGCATGGACGAAACGATGCACGGCCCGGACGAGTACTGCATCATCGACAACCTGCTCGGCGACGCCAAGGTCTTCGCTCACCTGGTGCTGGGCTGAAGCCAACGCCTTGCGTCAGAACCCGCAGACGCGGGCGATCGCTGCGGCCTGTCCGCTGTCCACCGCGCCGTCCACCAGCAGCACACCCCTGCCCCGTGTGGTGAGGGTGGCCAGTCCGTCGGCGCTGCGCCAGACCCGACGGCCGCCAGCGGCGTGCCGCGCGGGCGCGCCGAGATGGTCCGCCTCGGCCTCGGCAAACTCGTCGGCGTCTCCCGTCGTGTCCCACACGGTGTGCCAGACGAGCAGCACCTTGCCGTCGGGGCGGCGGTAGCTGCGCAGACGATCGCCGCCCCAGCCTGCGGCGGCGGTCGAGCCGAGCAGAATCGAGATGCCGAACTCGCCGAGTGTGTTCTCGTGCAGCCTGCGCGTCGAAGGTCCGAGGACCGCCGACAGATCGGGGATGGCGACGGCCAGCGGCTGCTCGCCCGCGAGGTACTTGTCCGGGTGTAGCACCTGCTCCGAGGAAGCCGGCGGGTGGCGAAAGGCGCGGTTCACTCGGGCCCAGCCCCCGTGTCGCAGGAGGGTCTGGACCAGGGCCATCCCCCTGAGGTAGGGCTGCACCAGGCTCTCGCGCAGATAGGCCGGCGCCTGCTTGATCTTGGCATCGTCCAGGGCCAGCGCCTCGAGCAGGTCGGGCAGCATCGCGAACGCCCTCCACAGCGTGAGGGTCCTGCGCAGCCGATCCAACATGGTCACCGTGGCGTCGCCCTCCACCAGCGCACGCGCGGCGAAGCAGCGGTCGTCGTGATCCTTGCAGTCTCCCTCGAGCGACTTCAGCGGAAAGGACTGGTCCTGGAGCGCGTGGGCGATCTCGTGCGACAGGATCAGCTCCCCGGCCGGCATGTCCGCCCGGACGAAGAGCTTGCCGGCTCGCGGGTCGTAGAAGCCGGCCACCTGCTCGCCCATCAGCTCCATCATCCGGTCGACCAGGGCGTAACCTCGCGGCAGCAGCCCCAGGCGCGCCAGCGTCGCGACGTAGGCCTCGGCATGGGCCGGCGGCATCTCCCGTGTGAGATCCCGCTGCATGTAGCGCCGCGCCTGCTCCTCGCTGACCCAGCTCACCCGCAACGGCCGCCGCAGGGGCAGGCCGCGTACGCTCTGCAGCGAACGTGCGATCTCGACGATCACCTTCTGGCGCTTCATCTGCTGTCGCGTTCGCTCCAGCTCTCGCCGCAGGCGGTCCCGCTCCTGCCGGAGCTGCCGGTTCTCCTCCGAGGCTTTCTGCAGCTCCCGGCGGGTGCACCTTGGTCCGGCCTGGATCGCGGATCCGCCGCAGCCGGCCAGGGCCGCAACTACCACCAGGGCAAGACGCAGGCCGGCCACCTCAGGCTCGCTCTTCCTCGCTGCGACCTCCGGAGAGGCCGAAGGCCCGCTTGAAGATGCGGCGGATGAAGTAGATCACCACTGCCAGCACGACGACCAGCTGGAAGATGCTGCCGAAGAAGATGATGCCCCAGCCGCGGAACTTGGAGAAGAACCAGATCAGCCCGCCGCAGAGCAGGGCCAGCAGGGCAAGGTCGCCGAAGGTGCGGATCGACGCCAGCTGGTTCAGCGGAAAGACCCACTTGATGCCGACCAGCATCAGCACGAAGCAGGCCAGCGGGGTGGCCAGCAGGGCGGCGTTGGCCTGCAGCAGGCTGGCGTCGAAGACCGCCGTCCCGACGAAGATCGCCACGATCTCCAGCACCGCGAACAGGATGGCCGCGCCGATGAAGATGCTGGCCAGCATCTTGCCGTCGCTGTCGGTCTTGCCCCCCTTGCCCACCAGCGCGATCAGCGTCGCCGCCACGGGAAAGGCCAGACCGACCAGGATCAGCAGCACCGCCCCGTTCGCATCGGCCCACCGGTAGGCGCCGCGAAACAGCTCGTCGAGCGTCATCCTTTCGACCTCCGGGCCATCAAGATACCCGCAAAAACGCGGAGCCGCCAGGGCAGCAGGTTGTTCACTCGATGTTGATGCGCTTGAGGTCCAGCCCGGCCGGGTAGCCGTATGAGACGTAGGAGTCGACCCCGTAGACCAGCACGCCGAAGGGCTTCGTGGCGGAGACGCGGTGCTTGCCGTCCGACAGCGGCAGGTGCAACAGGCCGTACTCGTTGCCGTTGATCGTACCGATGGAGGTCGGCTTCTGTCCCACCTTCGCCGTGTCGAGGGTGAGCTGGATGTCCATCGGCAAGATGAACGTGGCATAGTCCAGGTAGTAGTCGTCCGGGACCAGGAAGACATAGTCGCTGCGGAACTGCTCCACCGGCGGGATCAGAATCATCGCCGGATCGCCCACCGGCCCGCAGTAGCCCTGGTTGCAGGCGGCCTCGAACCCCATCCCCTTGCACTCGACGTCCGTGCTGCAGGTGCGGTTCGGATCGATGTCTCCCGTGTGCGTGGCGGAGGCCATGAACTGGGTCAGCAGGACGGGCCCGGTGGCCTGCACCACGAAGGAGCCGGTCGAGGAGAAGGTGACGCTCTGCCCCTTGTTGAGCTGCGTCGGAGCGCCCGCCGGCGTAGTGGGGGAGTAGCTCAGCTTCACGCCCGCCGCCCCACCGGTGAGGCTCCACCAATCGAGCTCCGGGGTGCCGGAGAGCTTCCTCGGACGGGTCCGGGCCGCGACGAACACCTTGCCCCATGCCGACAGCGGGATCATCTGCTGCTCCAGGTGATCGGCGCAGCACAGCGGGCTGTCCCCCGCGGGCATCACCGTCGCCGCGTTGCCGGCGAAGACGGCCACCGGCTTGCTGGCGTGGACCGCCGTGCCGGAGAGGTTGTTGGCGCCCGCGCCCTTGACGTCGGAGGAGATGCTGAGCACCTCGTAGCGGTTGATGGTCCGCGTCACCGGCGCCGTGCCGGCAGGGATGCCGGAGCCGGCGACGATCGCCGCCGTCGGGGTGATCGTCACCTGGGTCCCATCGGTCACGCCGACGACCGTGACGAAGGCACCCATGTCGTAGGTCTTCTGCGGGTTGGTGCTGTCCGAGATCACGATGCCGTCGCCGGTGACGGCGATGTAGTCGGTCTCGAGGCTCGGCACGGGCAGCAGCAGGGAGGCGTCGTTGGAGTAGGCCTCGAGCGTGTTGTTGAGCGGGTTGAACTGGTAGACGGTGACCGGCGCCGCGGCCGAGACGCGGAAGGCCGGTGTCCCCTTGACCGTGCCGACGACGTTCTGCGGTCCCACCGTGAAGACCTTGATCCCGCCGGGGAAGACATCTCCCTGTGCCACCACCGCCTCCTTGCCGCCCACCAGGGTGAAGATCTTGACGTGCACGGCGTGCTCGGTCTTGCCCGCGTAGCTGACCACGATGGCGAACTGGGCGTCGCGCGGGGAGTAGCCCTGCTCGGACGGCGCGTTGTCCAGGTCCACGGCGAAGTACTCGCAGCCGACGTAGGAGCGCTCGGCCTTGGCCATCGAGCAGGGATCGCTGCAGGCGCCGGCGTAGCAGGACATGGGCCAGACGCAGGTGTCGACCAGCTCCCATATGTCGTCGGCCACGCAGCTGTAGGCCTGCTCGCCTTCGCACTTGCCCTGCCCGGGCTGGCAGCCGCCTCCGCCGTCACCGGTCTTCTTGAAGGTGTCGCTGCAGCCGGCCAGCAGCATGGCGCTCAGCAGCACACCGAGCCCTGTCATCTTGCCCATCTTCGGCCTCCACGCTCCGATCATACGCTCTTTGGGTCCCAATTGGCCCGCATAGTCGCGGCACAATTGTCCGCTCCGCCCACCCGCCCCACCGGACTGCAGGACCCGAGCCTTGACCGGGACCGCGCCTCCCGTATGCTCTGGTCATGCGACACGGACGCCTGCTGAACCTCTCATCGCTGCTGCTCCTGATGGCCGCATGCTCCGACGACGGGACCAGCAACGGCGACGGCGGGCCCGACGCGCCTGCCCGGGATCTCACACCGGAGAGCACCATGCACGATGCACGACCCGACGGCACTGCCGACCAGGGGCCCGACGCGGCGACCGCCGGCGGCCTGTTTGAGCTCAAGGTACCGGGCCGCACCCTGCGGCTGATGCTGCTGAACGACGACACGGTGCGCGTGCACTACCTCCCGGCGGGGGGCAAGGCCCACCCGGAGCGGGGCTGGACCACGGTGGTGCAGAGCTGGCCCACGGCGACGCTGCCATTCACCGACGAGGGCAGCTATCTGAGCCACCGGACCGCGACGATGGAGATCCGCGTGACCAAGAGCGACGTTGCTGTCTCGTTTTTCGACCTCGCGGGTCAGGCGATCAGCGAGGACGTGGCAGACCAGACCGGCGGCAAGTACCTGCTCCAGGTGCGTAAGAAGCTCATCTCCGACGAGCACTTCTACGGGCTGGGCGAGAAGACCGGGCCGCTGGACAAGCGCGGGCTCAAGCTGCAGATGTGGACCACTGACCCGCTCTACCCCACGACCAACTACACCGCGACCACCGACCCGATCTACCAGGCCCACCCCTTCCTGCTCGGCCTGCGCGAGGGGCGGGCCTACGGCCTCTACCTCAACAGCACCTTCCGCACCCACTTCGACCTGGGGCACACCGTCACCGACGAGCTCCGGCTGGCGACCGAGGGCGGAGACCTGGACTACTTCTTCATCAACGGGCCGAAGGTACGGCAGGTGGTCGAGCGCTACACCGCCCTTGTGGGCCGCATGCCGCTGCCGCCGCTGTGGGCGCTTGGGTATCACCAGTGCCGCTGGAGCTACTACCCGGAGTCGGTGGTGCGCCAGATCACCTCTGAGTTCCGCAAGCGCAAGATCCCCTGCGACGGCTTCTGGCTCGACATCGACTACATGAACGGCTTCCGCTGCTTCACCTGGGACTCGAGCCGCTTCCCAGATCCCTGGCAGCTGCTGAGCGACCTGAAGACCCAGGGGTTCAAGGTCACGGCGATCATCGATCCTGGCATCAAGCAGGACCCCGGCAGCTACCAGGTCTACGACGACGGCGTGGCCCAGGGGCACTTCGTCACCAACCCCGACAAGAGCCTGTACGTCGGCCAGGTGTGGCCCGGCGCCTCCGTCTTTCCTGACTTCACCCGGCCCACAACCCGCGCCTGGTGGAGCGGCCTGGTGAAGAGCTTCGTCGGCACCGGCCTGCGCGGCATCTGGATCGACATGAACGAGCCCGTGACCTGGCACCCGGAGGGCTTCTCCCTCGACACGGTGTTCGACGGCGAGGGCACCAGCACCGACCACCGGGAGGCCCGCAACGTCTATGCCCTGCTGATGGCGCGCGCCACGTTCGAGGGGCTGCGGCTGGCCCACCCAGACGGCCGCCCCTTCGTGCTCACCCGCTCCGGCTTCGCCGGGATCCAGCGCTACAGCACGGTGTGGACCGGAGACATGCAGAGCAACTGGGCCCACCTGCAGATGGCGCCGACCATGCTGATGAACATGGGCCTGTCCGGCATCGCCTTCGCCGGCACCGACGTGGGAGGGTTCTCGGGCAACCCGGGGCCCGAGCTCTTCGCCCGCTGGATGCAGCTCGGCACCGTCTCCCCCTTCTTCCGCGCCCACGTTCAGGAGAAGATGCCGCCGCAGGAGCCCTGGTCCTTCGGCGCCCAGGTCGAGCAGACCAGCCGCCAGCACATCGAGCTGCGCTACCGGCTGCTGCCCTACGTCTACGGCCTGATGCGCCAGGCCAGCCTGAGCGGCGCGCCGCCGCTGAGGCCGCTGCTCTACGAGTTCCAGGACGACCCCTCCACCTACCAGATGGACCACGAGCTGATGCTGGGGCCCTTCCTGCTGGTGGCGCCGGTGCTCAACGCCGGCCGTGCGGCCCGGGCGCTGTACCTGCCCAAGGGCACGGTGTGGTTCGACTACTGGAGCGAGGCCGTTCTCTCCGGCGGACAGACCGCCAGCCTGGCCGCGCCCCTGGAGCGGCTGCCGCTGCTGGTGCGCGCCGGAGCGATCCTGCCCTCCACCGAGCTGATGCAGTACGTGGGCGAGAAGCAGCCGCAGACGCTGTACCTCGACCTGTACCCGGTGAGCGGCGTCGGCCCGACGAGCTTCACGCTGTATCGCGACGACGGCGAGACCCGAGCGTTCGAGACCGGCGGCCACCACAGCGTCGAGCTCACGCTGCAGACCGCCGCCACGGGGGCGACGCTCACGCTGGGGGCGCCACAGGGCAGCTACTCTCCGCCGGAGCAGCACCTGGCGGTCCGCTTCCACGGCGTTGCGGTCAAGCCCAAGCAGGTCACCGTGGACGGCAAGGCGCTGGCGGCCCTGACCAGCCTGGCGGAGCTCGACAGCAGCGACGGCTGGTACTTCGAGGCGGGGAAGCGTCTGGTACACACGCGGCTGCCCGCGCCGGGCGCCGCCGCAAAGGTGGTATGCGAGTATGACGCGACCGTGAAGCTGGTCAGGCCGGTGCAGGTCGATCTCAGCGTGACGCTGCCCGCTGGCACGCCGGCAGGCACGATCTACCTGGCCTCCAACCTCCTTGGCTGGCTGCCCGACGGCAAGTCGATGACGGTCGCCGGCAACAGCGCCACCGTTACCCTCGCCCTCGAGGAGGGGATGGAGCTGGAGTACAAGTACACCCGGGGCAGCTGGAACACGGTGGAGAAGCTGACCGGCTGCCTGGAGCAGAGCAACCGCAAGCTGCAGGTCAAGGATCTCGGCGGCGGCAAGCAGGCGGTAGGCGACACCGTGGGGGGCTGGGCCGACCTCTGCACCCCGTGAACAGTGAACGGTGGGTCACACGCGACCGGACTCGCCAGGCCCCCGTACCGAGCACCAGAATCACAGGGAAACCTACCTGAGTCCGATGGCAGACGGGGTCAGCTGTCCAACCCGAGCGGCGACTCCGGCGTGGCTCTGGCGCCGGGTCTCTATCGGCTACCTCTTCGGGTGACCGTTTCTCTGCGACCACAGAAGTACGTGTGACAGACGCTGTCCTCGCGTATCATAGGAATTGCGTTCCTCGCGCCCCTGCGGGGCGCTCCGGGATGAGGCAGCGCAATTCCTGCTGCGAGGTGGGCCAATGCAGGTACTGCTCGAGTGGGGTGACAACAGCCTGCTGCTGACGAAAGGGGCGTGTATCGTCGGGCGCGGTCTGACCTGTCACCTCAGATTCAACGATCCGGCCGTCTCGCGGCACCACGTGCGCATCACCCTCGACGACTCGCGCCTCGAGATCGAAGACCTCAACACCACCAACGGCACTCGTGTCAACAGGGTGGCGATCGCGGGAGCAACACGGCTGCTGGACGGGGACCTGATCTCGATCGGTTTTCGGGCGATCCGGGTGCGGATTGTCGATGAAGCTGGTGTCGATTCCGACTCCGAGATCGTGACCGTCTCGCGGGGTTTGTCCTGGACCGGTGAGGAGGATACGTCAAAGGAGCGGGATCGGGCCATACCTGTCCAGGCCTGTGTCCCGCGGGAGGCTGCTGTGAAGCAACTCCACCATCAGATCTGCACCAGGTGCCGCGCGGTGATCCCCATCACCGAGCCCGCGTGCTCCAAGTGCGGCTCTCCCCGGCCACCGCTGAGAACGATGTCGGTAACCCAGCGATTGGTGGTCAAGGACCTCGAGCGCAGGAAAGAGCCGCGCCAACCGGTGGAGTTCCCAGTGCTCTACGCCAGCGATTCGCTTTCTTTCGAGGGCGAGGCTCGTGATCTGAGTCCGGGCGGCATCTTCGTGGCCTCGGAGCTGCTGGACCACGAGGGGACGCAGTGTCTGGTGACTATGCTGCCAGACGGAGCTCCTCCGCTCGCGGCGGAGGGACTTGTCTGCCACGTGATCACCGCAGAGATCGGTAGCGGCGGACGACCACCTGGCATGGGGATACGCTTCACCAGACTCGACAGCGAGACTCAGCAGTGGGTCGACCGTACCGTCGTCGGGCGGTCGCAATCTGCCTAGGCTACAGGCTTGCCAGACCCGGCAAAAAGCTGGTTCAAATCGGCCTCGGGATGGCGATGAGGATCACGGCGGGCAAAGGGCTGGCACTGCTGCTTTCGGGCATGCTCGTGGGATGCAGCACGACCCACACCGTGCTGCGCGAGCAGCGACAGGTGGCCCGGATCCAGGTGGAGAGCGTCCCCGCCGGGGCTGCGATCTACATCGACCGGCAGGCACGGGGACGAACCCCCGGCGAGGTGCAGCTGACCTACACCCGGATCGACAAGGAGCTCCACCCGGCCGAGCGCAAGCAGGGCTGGTGGCTGCTGGGCACCGGGCTCGCGACCATGATCACCGGCATCGGCGTCGGGATCTGGGGCTTCTCCGACATTGGCAACACGGACGCCGAACCAGCGGAGAAGGTGGGCAAGACGGTGGCCGGAACCTACGCCGTGCTCGGCGCGATCTACGGCCTGACCGGGCTCATCGCCGGCATCTACTACCTGTCCAAGTCCCCCGCATCGATCCCGGTGACGGAGGTCACGCCTGCCCGGGTGGCGTTCTCGCTCAACGTGCCCGGGGTGGGCCTGCAGCAGGCGGTGCTCTCCCCCGTGGCTCAGGCTCTGCCCCGTCAGGGCCCGCCGGGACAGGTACGGTTCTCGAGCGTGGGCTGGGAGGCCAGGTTGCCCGGGGGGCTGCAGCTCGTGGGCTCCTCGGGACCGCAGACCCGGATCGCGGTGGGGCCTGCCCCGGCCGGCACCCACCCCCCCCTCGCGTTGCCTGCACCACCCGACGACTCGCCGTCACCGGCGGCCAGGGTCGAGGCGCTTCGCGAGCAGGGGGAGGCCTGCTACCGCAAGCGTGACTATGCCTGCGCCCTGCAGCGTTTCGAGCGCGCCTTCGCCCTGCTGCCAACCCCGTCGATGCGCTTCAACCTCGCCTCCGCACTGGACAAGGTGGGGCGGGCCGCCCTGGCGATCCGCCAGTACCGTCTGTACCTCAAGGAGAGCGGGGGCGCGGCCTCCCCGTCTGCGCTGGCGCACATCCAGAAGCGGATGAAGACCCTGCTGCCCCAAGTCTGTCAGCTCGAGCTGGTGGTGGAGCCGGCAGATGCCACGGTGACGCTCGACGGCGTGCCCCTGGCCTCGCTGGAGACTGTGCCATCAAGCGGCGGACGGCACCAGCTGGTGCTGGAGGCCGGCAGCTACCGGCTGGATCTCTCCAGCCGCGGCCACCAGACACGGATGGTCAATGTCAAGCTGGCCGCGGGCGACCTGCGGACGCTCGAGGTCAAGCTGGATCGCCTCTCCGGCCGGGAGGACGAACCGTAATGGCCGGCCTCGCGAGCATCTTCCTCGACGTGCTGCTGGCGCCCGCCCCACGCCCGCAGATCCCCGACGACGAGCTGAGCGCGCAGCTGCTAGCCCTGTGGGAGCGAGCCCGACAGACCTGGCCCGGGTTGGAGCTGTCGGTCGAGGACTACGTCTCCCACCTGGCCCACGTGCTGTCCCTTCCGGACAACGCCGACCAGTCGCTGGCCAGCCTGCACACCGACGATCTCTACCTGGCCCGGGCCTGCGCCAGTGGAGATCCAACGGCGATCGCGGTCTGCGAGCAGCGCTTCTCCGATGTCATCGACCGGGCCCTGGCACAGCAGGGGGTCGACGACGCGACCCGGGACGACCTGAAGCAGTCGTTGCGCGAGTGGCTGTTCGTTGCTGGACAGCGGCCGGCCCAGATCGTGACCTACCAGGGCCGCGGTCGGCTCGCTGGCTGGCTCAAGGTGATCGTCGTGCGACGGGCGCTGAAGAGCTTCCGTGGCAAGCACCGGACGCGGCCGATCGAGGACGAGGAGCTGCTGCCCGACCGACCCGAGCTCGCCGGCACAGATCCAGAGCAACAGCTGTCGAAGCTGCTGTTCCGCTCCGAGTTCAAGGAGGCCTTCCGGGAGGCGGTGGCCACGCTGGCGGCCGACGAGCGGCAGCTGCTGGCGCGCAGCGTCATCGAAGGAGCCAGCATCGACGTGCTGGGACAGGAGCTGGGCGTACACCGCTCGACCGCCGCGCGCCGCCTGGAGAAGGCACGGCGAAACCTGTTCTTCGCCATCCGCCGCATGATCATGCAACGCCACCACCTCGACGCCGCCGGCTACGACAGCGTCCTGGGCCTGGTGCAGAGCCAGCTCGACCTCTCGGTCCGGCTGCTGCTCGGGGGACAGGCTCCGTCTTCCATCTAGTGGGAATTGCTGGGCGTCTGGCCGAAAACGTGCATTCTTTCTGGCCAGTAGGAATTGCGCTGCTTTATCCCGGAGCGCCCCGCAGGGGCGCGAGGAACGCAATTCCGCTGCTTCACCCCGTACCCCAAAGGGGCGCGAGGACCAAAATTCCCAGCCACAGAAGAATGCCCGTTTGTCTGGAGGCGGCCTTTAGTAACGATGGGTTGTGCGACGGAGCCTGTCCCCGAGTTTCGAGAGGGCCCGTCGGCGAGCGCCGCTGGCCTTGCCCCGGGCGGTCGTGATCGCCGCCCGCGTCTGTGGGTGCCCGATCAGCATCAGCGCCTTGAACGCGGCCTCGCCCGCAATGGGATGGGACCCGGGGTACCAGGCGAGGAGCGCATCCATGGCCGCGCGACGCGTGTCGTCGCCCTCGCCGCTCTTCGAGACCGCCGGCGTCTCCCAGGCCCAGGCGTTCCCCACCTGGCCCAGAGCAGCGATTGCCCGCACCGTCAGCTCCCCGTCGTCGCCCGCCATGCGGAGGATGGCGGCCAGCTCCCGCGCGACGCGGGCACGCCGGCACTCGCCGAGCGCCGGCACGACGGCGAGGCGGGTCGCCGGGTCCTGGCGGGCGATCCGGAGCAGGGTCGAGACCGCGCGATCATCGCCGAGCCTGGCCAGCGCCGTCGCGGCGGCGCGGTAGACGCCGGGATCGCGGCTCTTGCCGGCGAGGATCGCCTCCAGCACCGCCCGCGCCCGAACGTCGCGCAGGCTGCCCACCGCCTCGAGCAGGCTGACCCGCCAGCCGCGCCAGGCTCGGTCAGACAGGTCGCCCCGCGGGCCGCCGGCGACCGCCAGCTCGGCCAGCATCGGCATCAGCGCATCCGGCCCCAGCGAGCGCAGCGGCAGCAGGACCGTCACGTGACGCCCTCGCTGCCGCGCGGCGATCTGCGGCAGCCTCGCCCGCAGCGCGGTCAATGCCTTGAACGCGGCGGGGGCACTGCGGTGCGCCTGCGCCACCTGCCGTCGTATCTGGCGGCGGTGAGCCGAGCTGAGCTCGGCGGGGGCGATCACCACCCCCCGAGGCGCAGCCAGCGCGCTGGTGGACCAGAGGAGAACGGAGGCGAACAGCAGATTCTTGGTGCTCATCGGCCGGACTCCCACCAGTTGGGGTTGGCTGGAACCACCCGCAGCGCGTTGGTGCCGCAGTGCACCTCGCCGAGCAGCCGATGGTAGAGGTTCCAGTTCTCGATGTAGTGCACGGTGACGCCGTGCTTGCCCAGCTCGTCGGTCAGCTGCTTCTTGAAGATGTCGACGCCCCCGATCACCGGACCATGAGTCTGTGGTGCCGCGTAGTGCGCGTCCGCCAGCACGGTGCCGTTGACCGTACCTGGCTGGTACGCCACCGAGTACCCCTCGACCGGGTAGTGCAGGAACGGGAGGTGGACGATCTCGGCATCGGTGATGCCGGTCTCCTGCTTGAACAGGGCCAGCTGCGATGCGACCTCGGTCACCGCCTTGGCGCTCTCGGACATCACCTCCGTGTCGGCCAGCACCTGGTCGATGGTCGTCTGGGCGCTGTACACCTTCTGGCCGTCGTCCCAGAACTGCCCCTCGAACATCACCGTCGCGCCGTGACCCGCCGTCGAGGCGTCCTGGAGCATCTGCTTGGCAAGCGCCGGATCGTTGAGCAGCAGCAGCCAACCTCTCGGCGTCGAGGCCTTGATGAATGACATCGTCTCATCGACGTGTCCCACCAGCAGCCACGAGGTGTCCATCCACAGCGGCGACTGGACCTTCTGGCCCTCCAGCATCGCGGTGAAGGTGGGGTCGGGGTAGAAGTTGGCCACCTTGCCCATCATCATGCGACCCATGGGGTAGCTGTTGTTGCCGTGGCTGTGGGGCGGGATCGTCTCCAGGTTGCCCAGCGAGCAGAGGGTGTCCATGTCCCAGGGGTGCTTGATGTCGTACTGCTGGACCGCCGCGATATCGAGCCCGCGCAGGTCATAGACGACGCGCCCCGCCTCGCGCAGCGGTCGGATCGCGTTGTTCGGGTTGTCCACGTTGGCGGACCGTATGTAGACCGTGATGACGTGCTGCTTGCCTCCGGGCGCCGGCATCGACATCCAGCCGGTCTCGAAGTAGTCCTGGGTCCACTGGTCCCAGGTGGCGATCTCGATCGTCTTGGGCACGCTCGCCGCCTGGGCCGCCGCCTTCAGATCGGCGCGGAACTTGATGGAGTCCGGATCGTCGCTCTTCGAGACGTAGAGCGTGTCCAGCGGCTGGAGGTGGTGGCTGGTCAACACCGGCGCGACCCGCATCCGTAGCGTGTCGCTCTGCGACTTGGTCTGCCCGCCGTCGCCACCGTCGCTGTACTGCACCTCCAGGGTCACGTCGAGGTAGCCGTCCCACTTGCTGGCGTCGCGCACGATATCGCGCCCCTCGAGCCTCAACTCCACGCCCTGTCGCAGCGCGGCGGCTGGCAATGCGTCGCCGTCCTTGAACAGTGTGATTGTGGTCCCCTCGCGCCGGAAGAGCCGGACGTAGGTGCGGGGGTCCTGCCCCGGGTTGTTGGGCAGCGCCAGCTTGACCATGCCGCTGGCGCTGTCGGGCGCGGCGGGCCAGGGGACCGTCTTCAACGGGGCCAGATCTGCCAGATCCGCGTCGCCATCCAGGGTGTCGTTGGATGCGTCGTGGCAGGCGGCCAGCTCGTCGTCGGAGATCGACGAGGAGGGGCGACGGCAGCTGACGTCGTCGTCATCGATGTTCGCGAGGAAGACGGCGCCGTGGCTGGCGTCCCATTTCTCCTCGTCGGCGTCCTCGGTGGGATCCGACAGATCGACCTGCCCGTTGCGGTTGACGTCGGCGCGAATGTCGACGATCGACGGCGGGGGCAGATCGGTCCCGGGACCGTCGGTGGCGTCGGTTGCCGGCGCTCCGCTGTCCCCGCAGCCGGGGCAGAGGAGCAGCATGCCGGCCACGAGGGCCAGGGCGGTCCTGTTCGTGTGCGATCGGCTCATGGATGGTCTACGACTGCAAGGGAGTAGATCATCCGCTAGTTATGGCATGCCGGCCCGGCGGCTGCACGGAATTGCGCAGCTTCATCCCGGAGCGCCCCGCAGGGGCGCGAGGAACGCAATTCCAGGGGCGTCTACTCCGGCTCCTGCAGCTCGGGCAGGGGCTCCAGCCCCAGCTCCTGCTCCACCCCCTCGGCCGCCAGCGCGAGGCGGGCCAGCAGCTGCGCGTAGAGCTGCACCAGCTTGGAGGTCACCGAGCCGGAGATGTCGAGCAACGCGCCCAGCTCCTGCTCCTCGGGGACCCGCGGCACCAGGTGCTGCCTGATCGAGATGCTCCCCTCGCCGTGCTCGAAGGGATAGGGGATCGACTCCGGGATCGACGTGCTCAACTGGTTGACCTGCAGCCGCAGCTCGACCAGACGGTCGTGCAGCGTGCTGAACAGCTTCTCGTTGTTTTGGTTGCCTTCGATCTGGCGGGCCAGCGTCTCAAGGGCCTGCCCCTCTCGGGGCACCGCGTCGCACCCGACCAGCAGGCGCG
>Ga0180009_10001731_pt1 | contig 26332 bp, 28 predicted proteins | sample OS_PC_MetaG_FD_123537 | JGI IMG/M metagenome (GOLD analysis project Ga0180009, IMG submission 123537) | Groundwater microbial communities from the Aspo Hard Rock Laboratory (HRL) deep subsurface site, Sweden - OS_PC_MetaG | ecosystem: Environmental > Aquatic > Deep subsurface > Groundwater... | reverse complement strand
TGGACCCCGGCGATTTCCACGGGCACGTCGGGTGTCAGGCCCGAGGCGGAGTCGAAGTTCACATAGACCTGGTAGCCCTCGGGCCCGGAAAGGTCCAGGAGGCCGATCCGGGTGGACATGTACCCCAACAGGACGATGCCCAGCAGGATAAAGACGCCCACCTTGGCTTCCAGGGAAAAACTTTTCATGGGGATTTTCGCCTACACCACCTTGATGGGGCCATCGGCGCGGCCTTCCACGAACTGCCGCACCACGGGGTCCTCAGTGTTCCGAATCTCGTCCGGCGTTCCCTTGGCAATGATCCTACCCTCATACAACATGGCGATATGGTGCGCAATCTTAAACGCCCCGGCCAGATCGTGGCTGATGACCACGCAGGTGGCCCCGGTGCGGGCCTGGGTGTCCCGGATGAGGGTGTCGATGGCGTCGGCCATGAGGGGGTCGAGCCCGGTGGTGGGTTCGTCGAAGAGGATGATGTGGGGGTCGAGCGCCAGGGCCCGGGCGAGCCCCACCCGCTTTCTCATGCCCCCGGAGAGCTCGGAGGGCATCTTGTCCGAAACCCCTGAAAGACCCACGGAGGCAAGCTTCTCCTCCACGATGTCCCGGATCTCGGCCCGCCGTTTCCTGGTGTGCTCCCGCAGGGGGAAGGCCACGTTGTCGCCCACGTTCATGGAGTCGAACAGGGCCGCGTCCTGGAAAAGCATGCCGAAGCTCTTGCGGATTTCCTTGAGCTGGCGGTTGTTCATGCGGGCCAGATCCTGGCCGTCCACCAGCACCTGGCCGCAATCGGGCTTCATGAGGCCGATCAGGTGCCTCAGGAGCACGGATTTGCCCCCCCCGGACCGGCCGATGATGACCGTGGTCTCGCCCTTTTCCACGGCGAGGTCCAGGTGGTTGAGCACCCGTTGACGCCCGAAGGCCTTGCACACGTCCACAAGTTCGATCATCAGAACATCACGGCCGTAAGGAAGTAGTCGGAAATGAGGATGGCCAAAGACGAGATCACCACGGCGTCCGTGGTGGCCCGGCCCACGCCCTCGGCGCCCCCGCTGGTGTAGTAGCCCTTGTAGCAGCCCACCGTGGTGAGGATGAGCCCGAAAACCGCGGCTTTCACCAGGCCGTTCATCAGGTCGGACATCTCCATGAGTTCCAGGGTTTTGGCCATGAACATGCCGGAGTTGATGCCCAGAAGCTTCACCCCCACGAAATAGCCCCCCACATAGCCCACGAAGTCGGCCATGACCACCAAAAGGGGCAGCATGACGATCCCGGCCAGGATCCGGGGCGTCACCAGGTACTGGACCGGGTCCACGGCCATGGAGGCCAGGGCGTCGATCTGCTGGGTCACCCGCATGGTGCCCAGTTCCGCCGCGATGGCCGACCCGGCCCGGCCCGCCACCACCAGGGCCGTGATGACCGGCCCCAGCTCCCGGGTCACGGAGAGCGCCAGAATGCCCCCCACCAGGCTTTCGGCGGAGAACATGCGGAAGCCGTAATAGGTCTGGAGGGCGATGACCATGCCCGTGAACGCGCCGGTTATGACCACCACCCAGAAGGAGCGCACCCCCACGAACTCCAGCTGCTTCACCAGCAGACGGAGCCGGAACGGCGGCCTGAAGGCCCAGGCCATGGCGGAAAAGAAAAGCACCGCGATGCGCCCGAAGCCCTCCACCAGGGCCAGAAACGGCCGGCCCAACATTTCGAAAAGCCCTTGCACCGTTTTTTTCCGAAAGGTCCGGTTCGGGAAAAAGGGGGAAAGCCGCAACCGGAATCAGCCCCCCATGAAGGTAACCCAAATCCGGTTTTATCCCAACCCCGGGCAATGTCAAGGGAATCAGTCCCGGGAGCCGGGCTTTGGGCGCCGCGCAGGGAAGCCAGGGCCAGGGGAGGGAGGCTTCGGGAAATGGAACGATTGCCCAAATGATGGTTTTTGGGGAACGCGGGCCAAGCCGGACTCCCCCCTTTTTCAAAGGGGGGTTGGGGGAATTCGTTGGAGGAGGCGCGCGGCCTTGACCCGTGTCCCTGTTCCTGTGAAAAAAAGATGGCCCGCGCCGAGGGGGCGGCGCGGGCCTTGGGGGGGAGTGGGTCTGGCCGGGGGGCCAGAGTTGAAAGGGTCGGAGGGGACCTTCCCTTTCAGGAGTGATTCCGTTCTACATCACCCGGGCACAGGGGCCAATGAACCGTTTCATAGCCCGAATGTGAAATGCGTCACATCCCCGGGCCCGTTGCCAGACCGCCGCAGAGGATGGTAAAAGTCGGGCATGGACTCGAAAAAACAGCAGCCGGGCGGCGGCCTGGTGGAAAGGGCCGTGGACCGGGCCCGGGAGTTCTTCCGGGACCCCAGGGCCAGCCATGACTGGGACCACACGGAGCGGGTCATGGCGCTGTGCCGCCGCCTGGGCCCGGCCGAGGGCGCGGACATGGAGATTCTCCTGGTGGCCGCGGCCCTCCACGACATCGCCCGGGGGGAGCAGGACGCCTCCCGGGGGGCGGTGTGCCACGCCGAGGCCGGGGCCCGGCTGGCGGCCGGGGTGATGGCGGACCTGGGGCTTACCGGACCTAGGCGGGAAAACGTGCTCCACTGCATCCGGACCCACCGGTTCCGGGGCTCCGAGGCCCCGGCCACCCTGGAGGCCCGGGTGCTCTTTGACTGCGACAAGCTGGATTCCATCGGGGCCGTCGGCGTGGCCCGGGCCTTCCAGTTCGCCGGGGAGGTGGGGGCCCGGCTCCACAACCGGGAAACGGACCTCGAAGCCACCCGGGCTTACTCCGAGGAGGACACGGGATACCGCGAGTACCGGGTGAAGCTCTCCCGGGTGGCGGACCGCATGCTCACGGACCACGGCCGCCTCCTGGCGAAAAAGCGCCACGCCTTCATGACCGCCTTTTTCCGCCGGTTCCTGCGGGAACACGCCGGAGAGATTTAGCAGGCTGTTTCCGAAAAAGATGACGGCCTGAGGCGATGGGTCCGCCAGCCCAAAACGGCAAGACCTTTGCCCCTCACCCCAAGAGGTTGACAGGGGGCCTGATCGTTTCCCGCTTTTGTGGTATCCTTCCTTTCCGCGCCCCACGGATGGCGGCGCGTCCTGGCCCCGACTCCCGGAAACCAAGCCCCGACATGCCCGAGCCGTCCCGAAAATTCGTTGTCCCGGCCGCCTGCCTCATCGCCCTCTGCGTGGTCCTGGCCTGGTCCAACACCTTTTCCGTTCCCTTCCTGGACGACGATGTGCCCAGCATCGTGGACAACCCTGCGGTCCGGTCGTTCTGGCCCTGGTGGGAGGTCCTGGCCCAGCGGCCCCCCAACCTGGGGGCCCGGCCCGTGGTGCTCCTGTCCCTTGCGGCCAACCACGCGGTCTCCGGCCTGGACCCCTGGAGCTATCACGCGGTGAACCTCCTGGCCCATATCCTGGCCGCCTGGCTCTTGTTCGGCATCCTCCGGCGCACTCTGGCCCGGCTGCCCGGGGCCGGGAGGCGGGCCACGGACCTCACGGCCTTTTTCGTGGCCCTGGCCTGGGCGCTGCACCCCCTCCAGACCCAGGCCGTGACCTACGTGATCCAGCGGTGCGAGGTGTTCATGGGCCTGTTCTTTTTCCTGGCCCTGTACCTGGCCGTCCGGGGCTGGGATTCGGACAGGCCCAGGCCCTGGCGCCTGGCGTCCGTGGGGGCCTGCGTCCTGGGCATGGGGTCCAAGGAAGTCATGGTCGTGGCCCCCCTGGCGATTTTCGCCTACGATTGGGTCTTCGTGCACCGGAGCCTCAAGGGGGCCCTCCGCTCCTCCCCCATGCTCTGGACCGGGTACGCCGCGGCCCTGGGGTTTTTGGCCCTGCTCCGGGCCACCATCCCCGTGGAGGGGGTCCTGGAAACCGGGACGGTCCTGAACCATACCCGGGCCGAATACCTCCTCACCCAGCCCGAAATCCTCCTCCACTACCTGCGCCTGGCCCTGTGGCCCCACCCCCTCGTCTTCAGCTACGGATGGAAAGCGGCCGGCCTTGCCCGGGCCTGGCTGCCGGGCCTGGCGGTCCTGGCCCTGATGGCGGCTTCCGCCTGGGGCGTGGCCCGGAAAAGACCCCTGGGCTATGCCGGGTTCTGGTTCTTCCTGATCCTGGTTCCCACCTCCTGGCTGGCGGCCTTGAACGTCATGGCCGCCGAACACCGCCTGTACCTGCCCCTGGCGGCGGTCTGCGCCGTGGCGGTGGCCGGGGGCCGGGCCGGGGCCCTGGCCCTGGGCGAGCGGCTGTGGCCCGGGCGGGGCCTGCCCCGGGGCGCGGCCCTGGCCGGATGGGCCCTGGCGGCCGTGGCCTGCGCCTCCCTGGGGACGGCCGCCTACGCGCGGAATGGAGTCTACGAAAGCGACGTCCGCCTCTGGGCCGATGCGGCGGAAAAGCGGCCGGACAACTTCCGGGCCCTGAGCAACCTGGGCAAGGTCCTCCTGGACCGGGGGGAGCTGGCCCGGGCCAAGGGGCCCCTGACCCGCACGGTGGAGCTGGCCCCGGACTTTGCCGAGGGGCAATACAACCTGGGCTCCATCCTGGCCATGGAGGGGGAAAACGACCTGGCCGAGAAACACCTCCGCCAGGCCCTGCGCCTGAAACCCGGCCTCACCGAAGCCTGGATCAACCTGGCCCAGGTCTTGTTGGCCAAAAACGCGCACAGAGCGGCCCTGGAAGCCTTGGACCGGGCCCTCAGGCTGGACCCGAAAAACCCCTTTGCCCGGGTCAACCGGGGCATGGCCCTGAGGGCCCTGGGGCTTGATGCCGAGGCCGACCGGGAGATGCGCATGGCCGAAGCCCTGGACCCGGGCCTCCCGCCCCTGCTGATGGCCCGGGCCCTGGCCGAGGAATCCCGGGGCAACTTTCCCGGAGCCGAGGCCCTGTACTGGAAAGCCATCCACGCCAGCCCCCATTGGCCCCATCCCCGGCTGAACCTGGGCATCCTCCAGGCCCGCCAGGGCCGGACCGCCGAGGCCCTGGAGAGCCTGGACACGGCGGTGGCCCTGGCCCCCGGCGATCCCGACGCCTGGTACAACCTGGGGGTGGCCCTGGACCGGGCCGGCCAGGCCGGCCGGGCGGCCAAGGCCTTCCGGAGGGCCCTGGAGCTTCGCCCGGGACACGAAACAGCCCTGTACAACCTGGGCGGGCTCCTGGCCCGGGCCGGGGACATCCCCGGGGCGGTCCGGGCCTGGACCGCGCTCACCGAGGCGCACCCGGGCCACCTGAAGGGCCGGTTGAACCTGGGCAAGGCCCTGCTCCTCCAAAAACACTATGCCCAGGCGGCGGACCAGTTCGCGGCGGCCCTTTCCCTGGACCCGGAAAACGAAACCGCCCGGGAGGGCCTGGATCAGGCCCGGAACATGGCCCCGGGCGCGGCCGGGGAGGGCGGATGAAGGGGCTCCACCTGAAGGTGCTGGAGAAGGACCTTTCCACCCGGAACCCCACTGTCCGAAGCTTGGGAACGATGAGGAGGGCTTTCCGGACATGAAGCACGACCTTGCCAGGCGTCTTGCCAACCTGAAAACCCGGGCCCGGATCGTGGAGGGCATCCGGGAGTTCTTCCGGGAGCGCGGATTCCTGGAGGTGGAGACGCCCGTGCGCATCCCGGCGCCCCTGCCCGAGGCCCACATCCGGGCCATGGAGAGCGAGGGCTGGTTCCTGCACCCCTCGCCGGAATCCTGCATGAAGCGGCTTTTGGCCGCAGGCTCCGGGGACATCTTTTCCCTGTGCCGGGTGTTCAGGGCCGGGGAGCGGGGGGACCGGCACCTGCCCGAGTTCACCCTCCTGGAGTGGTACCGGGCCCGGGCCGGGTACGAGGCCCTCATGGAGGACTGCCAGGGACTCCTCCTCCATCTGGCCGGGCTCCCGGGCCTGGGGCCGCGCCTCTCCTGGGGCGGCCGGGATCTTTCCCTCTCCCCCCCCTGGCCCCGGACCACCGTGACCAGAGCCTTCATCCTCCACGCGGGAAAATCCGTGGGCCAGGCCCTGGCCGATGGCTCCTTTGACGAGGCCATGGGCTTTTCCATCGAGCCGGAACTGGGGCGGGAACAGCCGGAATTCCTAGTGGATTATCCCCTTGAGAAGGGCTCCCTGGCCCGGCGGAAGGCGGGCCATCCCACGGTCTGCGAGCGGTTCGAACTCTACGCGGCGGGCCTGGAGCTGGCCAACGGGTTTTCCGAACTCACGGACCCGGAGGAACAGCGGACGCGGTTCCTGGAGGAGAACCGCGTCCGCCAGGCCCATGGCCTGCCCCCCTGCCCCATGCCGGAAAAATTCCTGGCCGACCTCGCCCATATGCCCCCGGCCGCAGGCATCGCCCTGGGCGTGGACCGCCTGGTCATGCTCCTCACCGGAGCCTCTGACATCGCCGAAGTGGTGGCCTTCACCCCCGAGGAATTGTAAAAGCGGCTTGGAAAAACCTGGAGAGACAACGTATATTCAGGAGAAGGGCGGGCGAGGAGCCATGGCCGCCCGTCAAGGAAAGGGCGGCCTTTCAGAAGGAGGGCGAAACAGATGGGGACTGGAAGGCTTGGCCCGGGGGAGCCTGGCGGCTCCCCCGGAATGGGCTTGGGATCAGGCGGAGGGAAGGGCGTCCTGGATGTATTCGCCCACCAGGCGCTGGCTGTCCTCGGGGGTTATGACCGAAGGCAGGCGTTCGGTGGCCAGGCGGATGGCCAGGTCCACCAGGTCGGCGCGGAACTGGTGGCGGGCCACCTCGATCTGGTGGCCGGTGCGCTGTCCCGCCTCCTCCAGCAGCCGCTGGGCCTCGGCCTGAGCCTGCTCGATGATCCTTTTCCTGGAAAGCTCCCCCTCCTCGGCCATGCGGGCCTTCAGGTCCGCCAGCTGGGAGTCCCGGGCTTCCATCATCTGCTTCAGGTCGGCCAGTTCCCGGGCCACGGCGAGGCGGCGGTCCTCCACGTCCTGGAGTTCCTTGGCCACTTCGTCGCCCTGGCCCCGGAGGAAGGCCATGAGGGGCTTTCTGCCGAATTTGTAGATGATTCCGAAGAGGATGGCGGAATTGATCCACATCATGACGGTGTCGTAGACGGGCCGCCATTCCCCTCCGGCCGCCCAGGCCGGGGCCGCGCCCAAAAGGGCCCCCGCGAAAAGCCCCGTAATCAGAAGCGCTCTGTGCATGATCTTGTCACCTCACTGGCTTGGCCAGCCCTTTATCCCAGGCTCCGGCCCAGGATCTTCTCCATGACCGCCATCCCAAGGTCCCGGGCCTCGGTTTCCAGGCTCTTCCGGGCCTCGGCGATCTGAGCCTCCACCTTTTGGACCGTTTCCTGGCGGGTGTGCTCCACCTTCTTCCGGGCTTCGGCCAGGATGCCATCGGCCTCCTTGCCGCCCTCGGCGTCCAGGCGCTCCTTCACCTCCAGAGCCTCCTTCCTGGCCGCAGCCTCAAAGACGGCGAGCTCGGCCTGCAGGCCCTCCATCTTCTCCCGGGTCTGGCGGATCTCCGCGCCGGCCGCCTCCACCCGCTCCTCGCGCTCGCGCATCACCCCGCGCAGCGGCTTGAACATGAGCCGGTTGATGAGGAAAAGAAAGATGAGGAACGACACCATCTGCGCAATCACCGTCGCGTTGATGGTGATAAGCGCTTTCGTCTCTATGAATTCCACCATGGCCCTATCCCAATATACAGCCTGTGCAATGGCGTGACCACAGCCCTTTGGGGCATTGGCCGCCGGGCGGCCGGGGACCGGGCCAACAGCCCTTTCCCGGCCTTTTTCATTCCTGGCGCTGGGCCGTCCTGGCTACACCACGAACAGGAGAAGCAGGGCGACGACCAGGGAGTAGATGCCCGTGGACTCGGAAACCGCCTGGCCCACCAGCATGGTCCGGGTCAGGAGGCCGGCCTCCTTGGGGTTCTTCCCGATGGCCTCGCAGGCCTTGCCCGCTGTGAAACCTTCGCCCAGGCCTGGGCCCAGGGCTCCGATGCCCATGCAGATGCCCGCGCCCAGAAAAGCCGCCGCCTTGATCAGATCCGCGCCTTCGATAGCCATTGCTCTTCCTCCTTTTGGTTCGAAAGGGCTCCCCTTCGGGGAACCGGAAAAATCGGGAAAATCCGGCGCGTTGGCCGGGTCCCCTTATCTATACGACGAAGATCAGGAGCAGGGAAATCACCAGAGCGTAGATGCCCGTGGATTCAGTCACCGCCATACCCACCAGCATGAGGCGTGTGATGTCCCCGGTGCCCGCCTCGCTTCTTGAAATCCATTTCACCGCGTTTTGGGCCACCACCCCCAGCCCCAGACCGGGGCCGAAAGCGCCGAAGCCCATACAAAGGCCCGCCGCCAGAAGGGCCGCCGAGGGCGCGATGAGAGTCGTGGCCTCGTTGTTCCGGAAAATGAGAACAAAGGAGATCAGCACGCCATAAATGGCCGTGGTCTGGCTCACCGCCTGGCCCAGGAGCATGATATTGGTGACCGGCCCGGCCCGTTCGGGATTCCGGGCCACGCCATCGCAGGCGGCCCGGGCCACAAGCCCGCCGCCGATGCCCGGACCGATGGCCGCGAAGCCCGTGGCCAGGCCCGCTCCCAGCAGGGCCGCCCAGGCGGGGTTGAACGGCTGGGCGGAAAAATTCGAAAAAAGCAGGATGAACGACACCACCATGGCAAAGATGGCCGGAGTCTGGCACACGGCCGAACCGATGAGCATGGTGGTCATGAGGCGGCCGCCCATGGCAGGCTGATGGGTGGTGCCCTGGCAGGCCGCCCCGGCTGGAAAACCCGAGCCGATGCTGGAACCGAAGGCCCCCAGACCCATGCACAGGCCCGCGGACAGGGAGGACATGGCAAAGAGCCAGGAATGGGTGGGGAAGTTGACGAACAGGAGGAGCATGGCCACCACCAGAGCAAAGATGGCCGCGCTCTCGGCCATGGCCTGGCCCACCAGCATGGTCTTGAAGACTTCTCCCGAAAGCTCCGGCTTCCGGGAGACGGCCTCGTTGGCCTGGCCGGCCGTGTAGCCCTCCCCCAGGGCCGCGCCGATGGCTCCCAGGCCCATGCAGAGCCCGGCCCCGGCATAGGCCGCCATCTTGATCACCGTTTCAGCGTCCCACTGGATCATCATTTCACCTGAATCGAAATGTACACGGTCGTCAGCATGGTGAACACAAAGGCCTGGATGGTGCCCACGAACAGGCCGAAGAAGGCCAGGAGAAAAGGCGGAAGCACCAGGCTGTAGGCCAGATGGGAGATCACCAGGATGATGATGGAGCCTCCCATGATGTTGCCGAAGAGCCGGAAGGAGATGGAGATGACGTTGGCGATCTCCCCCACCAAGTTAAGCGGCAGCATGAAGGGAAAGGGCTCGATGTACTCCTTGGCGTAGCCCTTGAATCCCTTGGCCCGGATGCCGGACACGTGGGCGACGAGAAAGCCTAGGATGCCCAGGGAGAGCGGGGTGTTCAGGTCCTTGGTGGGCTCTTCCAGATGGGGGATGGTCCCCAGCCAGTTGCACAGGAGCAGGAACATGAAAAGCGCGCAGATCAAGGGCCCGTAGGTCTTTGCCCGCTCCTTGCCCAGGGTGTCCTCCACCAGCCCGTAGAGGTGGAACACGAAAAGCTCCCCCACTACCTGGATGGGGCCGGGAACCAACGAGCGGCCCCGCACGGCGAAAAAGCCGAACAGGAGCAGAAGCCCGATGACGGTCCAGGTCATGACCATGGCCTCGAAGTTGAAGGCCAGATCCCAACCGCCCAGATGCACGATGATCTGGTGTATGTTTCCTAAGTCGTCCATGCCCTATATCCGCCGTTTCCTGGCCGCGAACAGCGGCCCCACCACCGCGTGGTCCGCCAGGATCACCATCTGTATGGAAAAAAGCCCCCCCGCCACGGCGAAGACGTTGATGCTTTCCCGGGTGAGGCCCAGGTAGAGGGGGATGGCCATGAAAACGTATCGGAAAAAGAGGGAAGACAGGGCCTTGAGGACGACCCGCCGCCGGTCGCCCGTCACGCGGACGGGAAGCCCACGTCCCATGAGGATGAAATTGATGATGGAGAACAGGGCTCCCAGGACGATGCCCCGGGCCAGAGGGGCGGCCCCGAACAGGAGGCAGACCGCCGCCGCGAAGAGGGCGGAGAAGGCCGCCGCGCGGCCATAGCGCCTGCAAATGACTTGGATTTGTTCCATGAACGCATGGGCGGGGGCCGGTCAGGCGCTGCGGTCAGAGTCCTCGCCGTCTTCCTCTTTTTTGTCGTTTTCCGTAAGTTCCATGATCTGACGGTAGCAGACCACCGCCCCGCCCACCACTCCCAGGATCGTGCCCACGGCGGTGAACACCCCCCGGGTACCGAGCCAGCCGTCGGCCTTGTGCCCCACGTAGAAGAGCAAAAGGATGCAGCCCGCCATGGTCAAACCCAGTTGGGTGACGATGGTGGCATCCCTGGCCCACGCCCGGTTCTTCCGCAAATCGAAAAGCTTTTTCACTTTTCCGCCCTTCCCGGAAAAAACGCCCGCCGCCGGAAGCGGCGGCCTCCGGATGCGCCCCCCGGGGAAGCGAGGTCAGTTAACAAATCTGGACACGGGCTGTCAACCCGTTATAATAGGAGGGATCGCCACCGGCGTCCCCCTTCGGCCCGACAGGGGCGGCGGATGCCGGGCCCCGGCCGGTACCAGGCCGGGGAATCTTTTTTTGCAGGCTTTGGGGAAAACGTCCTCCGCGGAGTCGCGCCTTGCACCCCGTCCCTGCTGCGCATGGTCTGCGTGCGCTTTTCAGGGATTCGCGCGCTCTGCGGTTCATCGTTTTCCGGCGGCCTGCCTTGAGGAGAGTATCATGATCCCGGATTTTTCCGAAACCTTTGCCAAGTACGACTCCCTGGCGGCCTTTGCGGAAGCCACCTTCGACAAGGTGGCTGCAACCTATCCGGACCTGACCGCCTGCCACGCGGGTTGCGCCGACTGCTGCCACGCCCTCTTCGACCTGTCCCTGGTGGAGGCCCTGTACCTGAACCGGAAGTTCAACGAAAAATTCTCCGGAGCCCAGCGGGACCGTATTATCGAGCGGGCCAACGCCGCGGACCGCAAGGCCCACGTCGTCAAGCGGGATGCGGCCAATGCCGTGGCCCGGGGCAAGGACATGGAAGAGGTTTTCGCCAAGGTGTCCTGGGAGCGGGTGCGCTGCCCCCTGCTTTCCGATGACGACCGGTGCGAGATGTACGAAAGCCGGCCCATCACCTGCCGCATCTACGGCATCCCCACCTCCACGGAAGGCAAGTCCCACATCTGCGGAAAGACCAGGTTTTCCGAAGGCCGCGCCTATCCCACGGCGAACATGGACGCCCTGCACCGCCAGCTCTACATCCTGTCCCAGGAACTGGTGGACGCCATGCCCACCCGCCACGTGAAGATGGCCGACATGCTGGTGCCTCTGTCCATGGCCCTCCTGACGGACTACAATGAGGAATACCTGGGCATCGCCCGCCCCGAGCCCGAGCCCGGATCTTGCGAAAAACCCCGGCACGGAAAAAAAGGGGTGCTGTGATGGAGAGAACCTCATGAGCGAAAAAATGACCAGGGAAGAGGAAGACGCCCTGAAGAAGGCGGTTTTCGACGGCATGTCCGAGCGCCGCCAAAACCAGATCATGAGGCGGGGCTACGAAAAGTGGGACCCCTTCCTGGCGCCCAAGGACCCCATAGACATCCGCACGGACCCCACCAAACGCACCAGCAAAATGCTCATGCGGGAGTTCCTCCAGACCGTGTCGGCTGAGGAGTACTCCAACAGCTACGGCCGGGGGGTTTTGGAGATGGCCATGGGCCTGGTGAACAACGAGGAACGGTTCCTGGGCATGTTCGAGTTCTCCTGCTGGTACCGGGACCTGCTGGAACGGGAAAAACCGGAAACGGAGTCCTGATTGGGAGAGCCCGAATCCGATCTTTCCCGGGAGCTGCTGGAAAGGGTGTTCACCTGGGGCAGAGTTCTTCTTTCCAGCCTCACCAGCCAGGAGACCGGCGTCCCGGGCCACTCCAGGGCCGAAATCCGCCGGGCCCTTCGGGAACTGGTGGATGGGGGCCGCCTGCGTTTTGCCGATGAGGGGGGCAGCGCCTGGGTGGAGATGGGGCCGCTGGCTCCCATCCGGGTGGGGCGATGCCTGGTCCTGGTGCCCGCCGGCCGGGAGAAGGAAGGGGTGGACCCGGGGGACGTGCCCGTGTCCCTGCTCCCTGGCCCGGCCTTTGGTTGCGGCCGCCACCCCACCACCCGCATCGCCCTGGTGCTTCTGGAAAAGGCCTTGATGCCCGGGGGATTTCTCAAGCCGGATCTCCGGGATGAGGCCCTGGACGCGGGCTGCGGCACCGGGGTCCTGGGCATCGCCGCCGTGCGCCTGGGCATGACCCGGGCCCTTCTTGTGGACAACGACCCGGCCGCCGTGGACGAGGCCTGGAAAAACGCCGCAGCCAACCGGGTGGTTCCCCGGGTCCGAGTGACGGATAAGTCCCTGGAATCCCTGACCCAGAGCTTTTCCCTCATCCTGGCCAACCTCCGGGGGCCCACCCTCCACGGCCTCCTCCCCTGGCTGGCCGGGACCCTGGTCCCTGAGGGGGTCCTCATCGTCAGCGGTATGCGCCCGGACGAGACGGACCGGTTCATCGCCGCCGCTGCCGGGGCCGGATTCGAGATCCTGGAAACCGCCGCAGCAGCCGGCTGGGGCGGCGCGGCCCTTGCCCGGACGCCTTGACCCCCCGTTGCCCAGGCGCGTTCCAAAAGCGAAGAAAACCGGTTAATTACGCGGTTCTCCCAGCGGACCTCGCCGAAAAGGTGGGGACCGGCCGGTTTTCCCCTGGGGCCGGGTCATGGAAGGTTTCTCCCGGCCCCCCTTTGTGTTATGGACCCACGGAAACGGAAACCATCCCGGCGCGCCCCCCACTCTTCCCAAGGGCGGCAGGGGGACGGGACCCGGCCGCCGGGACAGCCCGGAACATGGCCCCTGCCTTATAAAATCGAGGAAGGAGGCCCCGCCGCCGGGCCATCACGACAAACACCGGGGAGCCTTCCCGGACATGGATGCGCGAGGAGACAGAATGGACAAGCCCAAGGATGTGGACGAATACATCGCCGAGTGGCGCGGGGCGGTGGCCGGCAACCCCGAGTGCTCCAACAGCCGCTATAACCTGGCCGTGGGGCTCATCGGCAAAGGGCTGCTGGACGAGGCTGTGGAGGAACTCCAGGCGGCCATAGACATCAGCCCCCAGCTGGCCGAAGCCTATGTCCAGCTGGGCGGCATCCGCCTGGCCAAGGGCGACCTGGACGGCTGCATGTACTACAACCGTTCGGCCACCCAGGTCCGGGCCGGCTTTGCCATAGGCTTTGGCAACCTGGGATTCTGCCACCTGCAAAAGGGCGAGGTGGACGATGCGGTTCGCAACCTCAGGAAGGCCATCAACTACAACCCCAACTTTGTCCAGGCCTACGTCACCCTGGCCACCGCCTACATAACCCAGGGCCTGGTGGACGAGAGCATCGCCGCCTGCGAAAAGGCCCTGGAGCTGCACCCGGAATTTGCCGTGGCCCACAACAACCTGGCCCTGGCCTACATGGAAAAAGGCGATTTCCAAAAAGCCCTGGAGCACATCGACCGGGCTCGGGAGCTGGGCTACGAGGTGCTGCCCGAGGTTCTCCAGGAGCTGGAGTCCCACCGATAGCAGGCAGCCAACAGGCTGATAAAAGACTGATCCACTGGGCCGGGCGGCTTGCACCCCGTTGTTCCCCAAAAGCCTGGGGTGAGCCGGTTTTCCCGCAGGCCGCCAGGCCTTTGCTCTCCCAATAAAGGAATCAAGGCTTGAGCGCGCCGGACACGAGGTTCACCCGGGTGGTGGCCATGGAGGGCGGCGCGGCACCCGCCGGGGGGGAAGTTCTGGAAGCCCCCCTGCCCCTTTCCGCCCGCCCCGGGGAGGACGCCACCGCCCCCGTCACCTTCGGCCAGTATTTCGAGGCGGTCATCCGCATGCTTTCCGGCCCTGGCGAGGTCCTGCTGCGCCGGGCCGTGGGAGCCGCCCTGTCCTGTCCCGGCCCCTACAAGGGCCTTATCACGGAAGTGGAAATCCGCTCCGAACGCCATGGGGCCTTCTACCATCCCGCCCGCATCCGGGCAGTCACCGGGGACGGCCCGGCGCTCCTCGCGGGAAACGTGGCCGTGTCCCCTTCGGGGCTCGCCCTGGTGGAATCCGAGGGGAAGCTCCTTACGGCCCTCTCCGGCCAGGCCCCCTCCGGCCTCCCCGCGCTGTACGGCACGGCCCGGGCGCCGCTGGACCAGGGGCGCGAGACCCGGATGCTCCTGGTGGAGTGGTTCGAGGACTTTTCGGAATTCCACCTGGACGGCGGTGGCGGGATTTCGGTCTGGGACGACGACCGGGGTCACTTCACCCTGGGACCGGACCGGGCTGCCGGGGTGTACGAGGCCGCAGGCCGCATCCTGGCCCTCTACTATGACCCGGACACGGCCCTGGGGGTGACGGGCTGGAACCAGGCGGCCGGGGACTTCGTGGCCCGGGTGGACGGAAACGGCACCCAGGTGCGTCTGGTGACGGCCCGGGCCCTGGGCTCCCTCACCGAGCCCGGGGACGTCCTTTCGGACGCCTTCTGGTTCGTGCTGAACACCTCGCTTCGCCTGCGCCTGGACCGGGTCCTGGGCACGGGCCCCTGGGGCCTGGCCGGAGACTGGTCCGTGGCCCCCATCCTCCGGGGTTTGCTGGCGGGCCTTTCGGCCCGGGCCGCGCGCACCGGCCGGCACCCGGACCTTTCCCGGAACCTTTTGGAGCTTCTGTCCGGCCTGGGGGAGGAACGCCTGGAGGCAGCCTGCCGGGTGCTGGCCGGCTCCTGCGACCCATGCCGTTCCGAAACCTCCCTCCTGGCCGCCTGCGCGACCGCCCACGGCCAGGCCCTGGGCAGCCTGTTTCAGGCGGAAAGCCCTGACCTTTGGGGTTGACAAAGCTTGAACATCGAAATACAGATTCCCCATTTATGCCTGCTCCTGCGTAGAATAGAAGAGGAATGCCTGAAGGATCAGACATCCTGAATCATATAGGGAAAAAAAGGAGAGGAGGTGGCCCACCGCCGCCCTAGTGGGCGGAATCGGAAGCGTTGTATTCTCAATCTCTTGGAAACATCACCACCAGACGGAGGTAAGTCATGCCGAAACATGAAACCCCCTTGTTGGACGAGCTTGAGTCCGGGCCCTGGCCAAGCTTTGTTTCCGACATCAAGGCAGAGGCGGCATCCCGCGCCAAGAACGAAAAGAACGTCGAATTCCAGATCCCGGTGGATGTCTGCGATGACCTTCTGGGCGTTCTGGAGCTTTCCTACAAGCACGGCCGGACCCACTGGAAGCACGGCGGCATCGTGGGCGTGTTCGGTTACGGCGGCGGCGTCATCGGTCGTTACTGCGACCAGCCGGGAATGTTCCCCGGCGTGGCCCACTTCCACACCGTCCGCGTGAACCAGCCCGGCGGCAAGTTCTACAACACCGCCTATCTGAAGCAACTCTGCGATCTGTGGGAGTTCCGCGGCTCGGGCCTCACCAACATGCACGGCTCCACGGGCGACATCATCCTCATCGGCACCCAGACGCCCCAGCTTGAGGAAATCTTCTACGATCTGACCCACAACATGAACCAGGACCTGGGCGGCTCGGGCTCCAACCTCCGGACCCCGGCGGACTGCATCGGCTCCGCCCGCTGCGAGTATGCCTGTTACGACACCCAGTCCATGTGCTATGCGCTCACCCAGGAATACCAGGACGAGCTGCACCGTCCGGCCTTCCCCTACAAGTTCAAGTTCAAGTTCGACGGCTGCCCCAACTGCTGCGTGGCTTCCATCGCCCGTTCGGACATGAGCTTCATCGGTCTGTGGCGCGATGAGATCCGCATCGACCAGGCGGCCGTGGCCGCCTACGTGGGCGGCGAGATTCAGCCCAACGGCGGTGCCCACGCCGGCCGCGACTGGGGCAAGTTCGACATCCAGAAAGAGGTCATCGGCCTGTGCCCCACCGAGTGCATGCGCTACGAGGGCGGCAAGCTTGAAATCGACAACAAGGAGTGCACCCACTGCATGCACTGCATCAACGTCATGCCGCGCGCGCTCCGCATCGGAAATGACCGTGGCTGCGCCATCCTGGTGGGCGCCAAGGCCCCCATCCTCGACGGTGCCCAGATGGGCTCGCTGCTGGTTCCCTTCATCTCCGTGGAGGACCCCTACGACGAGGTCAAGGAAGTCATCGAGAAGGTGTGGGACTATTGGATGGAAGAGGGCAAAAACCGCGAACGGCTTGGCGAGCTCATCAAGCGCCAGGGCTTCCAGAAGCTTTTGGAGGCCACCGATATCGAGGCAAGTCCGCTCCACGTCTCCGAGCCGCGCTCCAACCCCTACATTTTCTGGAAGGAAGAGGAAGTGGAAGGCGGTTGGGAACGCGACGTCAAGGCTTACAGAAAAGATCATCTCAGATAGGGGGTGGAAACAATGGCTTTCATTTCTTCCGGATACAATCCAGACAAGCCCATGGAGGACCGCATCACCGACATCGGTCCTCGCAAATTCGACGAGTTCTACCCGCCGGTGATCAAGGCCAACAAGGGCAAGTGGCTCTACCACGAGATCCTTGAGCCCGGCGTGCTGGTCCATGTCTCCGAGACCGGCGACAAGGTTTTCACCGTCCGCGTGGGCGGCGCCCGTCTCATGAGCGTCACCATGATCCGCGAGATCTGCGAAATCGCGGACAAGCACTGCGGCGGCTACGTGCGCTGGACCACGCGTAACAACGTGGAGTTCATGGTGGACAGCCTGGACAAAGTGGCCCCTCTGAAGGCGGAACTCCTTTCCCGCAAGCAGATCGGCGGAGGCTTCAAGTTCCCCATCGGCGGCACGGGCGCGGGCATCACCAACATCGTCCACACCCAGGGCTGGATTCACTGCCACACCCCGGCCACGGACGGATCCGGCCCGGTGAAGGCCGCCATGGACGTCCTGTTCGACCAATTCACCAGCATGAAGCTCCCGGCCCACCTGCGCATCTCGCTGGCCTGCTGCCTGAACATGTGCGGTGCGGTGCATTGCTCGGACATCGCCATCCTGGGCTTCCACAGAAAACCGCCCATGCTGGACCATGAGTACCTGGACAAGATGTGCGAGATCCCACTGGCCATCGCAGCCTGCCCCACCGCGGCCATCAAACCCGCCAAGGTGGAAGTGGACGGCCAGAAGCTGAACTCCGTGGCGGTGAAAAACAGCCGCTGCATGTTCTGCGGCAACTGCTACACCATGTGCCCGGCCATGCCGCTGGCGGACAAAGAAGGCGACGGCATCGTGCTCATGGCGGGCGGCAAGGTCTCCAACCGGATCTCTCCGCCCAAGTTCTCCAAGGTCGTGGTGGCGTTCCTCCCCAACGAGGCACCCCGCTGGGCCTCCACCACGGATGCCATCCAGAAGATGGTCAACGCCTACTCCAACGGCGCCCGCAAGTACGAGCGCCTGGGCGACTGGGCCGAGCGCATCGGCTGGGAGCGGTTCTTTTCGGTCTGCGACCTGCCCTTCACGCACCATCTCATCGATGATTTCCGGGATCCTGCGTACTACACCTGGCGTCAAACGACCCAGTTCAAGTTTTAACCCAAACCGTGCATAGGTGCGGAATTGACAAGCGCGGCGCGGGGAGGGGACACCCTCTCCGCGCCGCGCCTCTTGAAAAGGGGAGCGCATGGCCACTGATGAGCAGAAAAAACTGATCGTGGAAGCCCTGGAGAAAAAAACGGGCAAATCCAAGTTCTACCTGAAGGACTTCTACACCATGATCCCGGACTTGAAGCCCCGGGCGATCAAGAATATCGTCAACGAAATGGTGGCCGACGGAATTCTGGAGTATTGGTCCTCCGGCTCCACCACCCTCATCGGCCTGAAGGGCGTGGGCAAACAGGCCGGAGCCGAGCACGAGGACTAAGCGTCCTCCTGCTGACGGCTGACCGGCTGACCCCGAAAGAGTCCAAACGCATTCATGGCCCTTCCCCGAATCACCATATCCGGGCTTTGCGGGGGTTCCGGGAAGACCATCCTTTCCGTGGGGCTCATCGCGGCCTGGACCGCCTCCGGCCAAAGCGTCGTCCCCTTCAAGAAGGGGCCCGACTACATCGACGCCGGATGGCTCGCCCAGGCTGCGGGCCGGCCCTGCTCCAACCTGGACACGTTCCTGGTGGACCCGGCGGATACCCTGGCCCTGTTTCTCCGCCGGGCCCGCCCGGAATCCTTCAATATCATCGAGGGAAACCGGGGACTCTTCGACAGCATCGACATCGAGGGAACCACCAGCACGGCGGAACTCGCCAAGCTTCTGGTCTCCCCCGTGGTCCTGGTGGTGGACTGCACCAAGACCACCCGCACCATGGCGGCCCTCCTCATGGGCTGCTCCCACTTCGACCCCCAGGTGGATGTCCGGGGCGTGGTGCTAAACCGCGTCGCCAACTCCCGCCACGAGGAAAAGCTCCGAGTCAACATCGAGCGCTACTGCGGCATCGCGGTCCTGGGCGCCTTCCCCAAATTCACCCGGGACGACTTCCCCGAACGCCACATGGGACTGGTGCCTGCGCCGGAACACCAGTGGGCTGTGGACGCCGCCGCCCGTATGGGCGAACTGGTAAAAAAACACGTGGACATCGACCGGGTGGCGGATATCGCCCGGTCCCCCCTGATCCCCGAACCCCGGCCGGGCAAGGGGGGCCTGGGGGAACTGCGCCTGGAAGCCCTTGATGCGGCGGAATCCAGTCGGCCTGTGGTGGGGGTGGTGCGCGACTCGGCTTTCCAGTTCTACTATCCCGAGAACCTCGAAGCCCTGACCGCAGCCGGGGCCGAAATTCGGGAGGTGAGCCTCCTCACCGGCGAGAGTCTTTCCGGCCTGGATGCCCTGTACATCGGCGGCGGATTCCCCGAGACTCACGCCGAGGCCCTTTCGGGCAACCCCGTGGTCACCCGGGAACTTCGGGAACGGGTGGAAGAGGGCCTGCCCGTGTACGCCGAGTGCGGCGGACTCATGGTCCTGGGCCTTTCCCTTTCGGAAAACGGCCAGACCTGGCCCATGGCCGGGGTGCTGCCCATCCGGTTCGGCCTCTCCAAGAGGCCCCGGGGCCATGGCTACACCCAGTGCACCGTGGACACGGAAAACCCCTTCTTCCCCCCTGGAACGGTCCTGAAAGGCCACGAGTTCCACTATTCCCATCCCCTGGAAATCCTGGGCGAAACCCATGCGTTCGCCTTTGCCATGTCCCGGGGCAAGGGCCTGTCCCAGGGCCGGGACGGCATCCTGTACAAAAACGTCCTGGCCACCTACACCCACATCCACGCCCTGGGAACCCCCCAATGGGCCCCCGGCCTGGTAGCCGCCGCAAGACGGCACCGGGACAGGTAATGAGGATGGAGCGGCACAAGATGTTGGGGTGAGCGGGAATCGTAGGTTGGGCTGAGGAACGAAGCCCAACAAATGGATTTTATTCCTTGTTTCTTTTGTATGAATACGGGGTGGGAGCAAACAAGGCAAGGAAGAAGAAAACGCGCCACAACAAAAGGATGGGGGCCATTGTTGGCTTCGTTCCTCAGCCCAACCTACGAGACTTTCATTTAATGAGGGCGACTTGAAGAACAGAAAGAGGTTTATTTTGGCGATGTCTTGTTGCGGCATCTTTATATTAGGCATAGTCATAGGCGCAATGATAGGTAGCTCTCTTTTTTCGTCAATGTGTTCAGATACTATAAGGTCAAACAATGCTATAGATGTAATAACGACCTCGATAGCACTAAACGATCTTAGGAATGGCAATATTGACGAGAGTATTAAATTGCTTGAAACAATCATGAACGGCAATTTGGCTGCTCTAAAAATTACTGAAAGCCACAATGATAGGACCAGAGACACCGTAGCAAAAGCGATAAACATAGCCGAAGAATATCAAAACAAATACCATAAAAACGACAAATAGCCTGGTTGGGTGGGTGGTTCTTGCGCAACGCGCAAGGATCACCCAACATTTTGTCATGGGTTGTCGACAACGTTTTTCACATACATGGCCCAATCCTGTTGGGTGAACCCGCGCTTCGCGCGGAACCACCCAACCTACGCGATGACTACATCTTGTGGTTTCTGAATTTCCCTGAAATCGTGCACTCCCGCCACATCTCCGCAAGCGGATTGTCCGTTGCCCTGACAACGCCATGATGCAAGTTTTTTTGAAGGGGGGTGCAGGGGGGAAACTTTTTTTCCAAAAAACGTTTCCCCCCTGCGGGGCCTTGAAAATTCTACAGCGCCCGGAGGAACAGGGCCTTCAGGTAGGAGCCTTCCGTGAAGGGCAGCAGTTCCAGGTGGTCCGGGGCGTGGGTGGTTGACTTCAGGAGCTGGAGGGGTCGGCGGGCCCGGGCGGCGGCTTCCATGACCACGTGGCGGAACTCGGGCTCGGACAGGTGCCCCGAGCAGGAACAGGTCACCAGGACGCCGCCCGGCGAGAGCAGGGAAAGGGCGGCTTCGTTGACCCGGCGGTAGCCCATGAGGCCGTCGCGTTTCTTTTTCCGGTCCTTGATGAAGGCCGGGGGGTCCAGGATGATGAGGTCAAAGGTCCCGGGCGAGGAGGCCAGGTATTTCTTCACGTCCATGTCCACAAAGGAGCTCTGCTCCGGGCTGAAGCCGTTTGCCTCCGCGTTTTCCCGGGCCAGGGCCAGGGCCGGGGCGGACGAGTCCACGTTCACCACATGGGCGGCGCCCCCGGCCAGGGCGTACACCCCAAAGGCCCCGGTGTAGGAAAAGGCGTTCAGCACCCGCCCGCCCCTGGCATGGTGCATGATGGCTTGGCGGTTCTCCCGCTGGTCCAGGAAAAAACCCGTCTTCTGCCCCCCCATCACATCCACCAGGAAGGACAGGCCGTTCTCCCGGATGGCCACCCGGTCCGGCACTTCCCCGCTCACCAGGCCGGTTTTGGACTCGAGGCCCTCCACCTTCCGGGACGCGGACTCGGACCGCTCCCATATCCCCGTGGGCCGCACCACCTTGGAAAGGGCCGCCAGGATGGCCTCCCGGTGCCGCAGGATGCCCTGGGTGTGGAACTGGACCACCAGGACCCCGGCGTACCGGTCCACCACCAGGCCGGGCAAAAGGTCACTCTCGGCGTTCACCAGGCGGTAGGCGTCCGTTTCCGGCCCGAACAGGGACTGGCGGAAGGCCAGGGCGTTTTTCACCCTCCGGACGAAGAATTCCCCGTCCACCTCCTCTTCCGGGTCCCAGGACCAGATGCGCACCGCGATCTGGGAATAGGAGTTGAAGTAGCCTCGGGCCAGGAACTGGCCGCCGGCGGTGGCCAGGGTCACGGGATCTCCCGAAGAGAGCCCCTCAGGCACTTTTTCCAGGGCCCCGGAGAATACCCAGGGGTGGAAGCCCAGGACCGGAATTTCCCGGCCCGAACGCACAAAGAGAGTGGTCATAAAGTTCCTGGAATGGCCACGGCCTCTTCCCCCAGGGCCTCAATGAAGGCCTGCCGGGTGAGGATGCCGCCGGAAAGGGTCTTGGAAGCAAAACCGTGCTGGGTGAGCATGCGGGTCACCAGGTAGGACCGGACGCCCACGAGGCAGAAGGTCCAGATTTCCCGGTCCCGGGGCAGTTCGTCCAAATGGGCCCGGACGCTGTCCGTGTGGATGAACAAGGCCCCGGGCACGGGGTAGTCCTTGACCTCCTTTTCGGATCGCACGTCCAGGATCAGGGCATCGGAGCCGGGCACATCGGTCCAGTGGACCACATCGTAAAGGCCGTGGAGCGCGTTTCCCGCCACCATGCCCGCCATGTTCACCGCGTCCTTGGCGGAGCCGTACTGGGGGGCGTAACAGAGCTGGGCCTGGGCCAGGTCGTCCACCGTGGCGTCCATCTGGATGGCCATGGCGATGACGTCCATGCGCTTGTCCACCCCCGCCTCGCCCACGGCCTGGGCCCCCAGGATGCGGCCGTCCTTTTTGGAGTAGAGGATTTTCAGAGCGATGTCCTTGGCCCCGGGATAGTACCCCGCATGATGTCCCGGGTGCAGGTAAACCTTTTCCCACTCCACCTCCACGCCCCGGGCCCGGGCGGCGGCAAGGCTTTTTTCCGTTTCGCCGGTCATGGCCAGGGTCAGGCCGAAGATCCCGACCACGGCCGAGGCCTGGGAGCCCCGGTAGCGGGGCTCGGGCTGGCCGGACCCAAAGAGGACGTCAGCCACCAGGCGGCCCTGGAGGTTGGCCGGGGTGGCCAGGGGGAGGTAACGCTGGTCCCCCAGGACATAGCCCTTGACCTCCACCGCGTCCCCCACGGCGAACACGTCCGGGGCGCTGGTGCACATGCGGTCATCCACCAGGATGCCGCCCCGTTCGCCGATCTCGATGCCCGCCTCGACGGCCAGCTTGATCTCCGGCCGCACCCCCAGGGACAGGACCACCATCTGGCAGGCGATCTCCTGACCGGGCAGGGCCACGGAAAGGCCGCCGTCTTTTTCGGAAAACCCCTGAACCGGGGAGCCCAGGTGGAGGTGGATGCCCTTTTTCTTCAGGCGCCGGGCCACCAGGACCGCCATCTCCGGGTCCACGGCGGGCATGATCTGGTTCTCCCGTTCCACCAGGTGGACCGTGAGACCCCGGCGGGCGAGGTTTTCCGCCATTTCCAGGCCGATGTACCCCGCCCCGGCCACCACGGCCACCTGGGGCTCCTTGTCCGCGATCCACCGATTCATGGCCAAGGCATCGGTGACCGTGCGCACGGTGAACAGGCCGGGAAGGTTGACCCCGGGAAGATCCGGCGGCACCAGGGGCGCGGCCCCGGGGGAAAGAAGCAGCCAGTCGTAGGTCTCCTCCAGGGTCTCCCCGGTGTTGAGGTCGTGGACGGTGAGAACCTTTTTCACCGGGTCCACGGCCACGGCCTCGCAATCCGTCTGGACGTCCACCAGAAACCGGTCATAGAAAAGGTCCGCCGTGGCCAGGAAAAGCTCTTCCTGGCGGCGGATCACCCCACCCACGTGGTAAGGCAGCCCGCAGTTGGCGTAGGAGATGTAGGCGCTTCGCTCAAAAATCTTGATCTCGACATTCTCATTCAGACGCCGGGCCCGGGCTGCGCACGAGGCGCCGCCGGCCACACCGCCGACGATGACAAGCTTCTTCGGGGTCATGGTTAAAAAACCTTTCCGTCAGTTTTTCAGAACCAGGGAATAACTCCGGACCATGCGGGCAGGCAGATAGGAGAGCTTGGCCTGACGCAGGCCCGGCAGTCCCATATCGCTTTCCTTGTTGGTCCAGGCAAAGGGCGCCAGGATGGTCCGGGCGCTTTCCCTGTCCAGATACTGGTAAAGGCCTTTGATTCCCGCAAAGGCCTTCTCGAAGTTCAGGTCCCCCACCTGATCCGTGATGCGGGTGGCCATGGCAAAGGCGGACACCTGGCCATCCACCCGCACCGCGATACCCCGGGCGGCAAGGACCTCCATGTTTTTCAGGCTGTTTGTGGCGGCGATTTTCTCGCAGGCCATGCTCGACTCCGGGGAGGCCCCGCAATCCCGCTCGGCGCACCATTGATCCAGGAACTCCAGGCATTCGTCCCGGTTGTCCGGCCCCATGGGCTCCACCCTGGCGCGGCCCGGGCGGATGTAGGCCTTTTCGAACTGGCGCACCAGGTTCTTCTTCTTGTGGTACCGGTTGCCGGGAAGCTGGGCCAGGTCCTGGGTGGGGTAGAGATAGTCGTGGTATCCGGCCATGGAGCGGACGGAAAACAGGCGTTTCACCTTGTCCCGTCCCTGGCGGTCGAGCCAGTCGCCAGGCACGAAGCCCACCCGGTCCACCCCGGCCCGGGCCGCGGCCTTGGCCAGCTCGGAGGGTGAAAACTCCCGGTCCGGGCACACGGGCAGGAACAGGAAATTCTTCTTGCCACGGCCGGCGAAGCCCGAACGGATGTACAGGACGCCGTTCTCCTCGGCTCCATGGGGATGATGGAGGGGGTTGTCCCACACCAGGATGGTGGTGAGCGAGTAGGAGCAAAGCTCGTAGCGCAGGCCCGTGAAATACGGGACCAGGCGGGGAAAATCCCCCGGGCTGAGTCGGGTGAATTTCATGATGGCGGGAAAACCCGCGTTTTTCTCCTTGTCATTCGGGCGGCGCCACCAGCCTCCGCATGGGCGTGGCGCCGGCCATGGAATAAAAACCCAGGCCCTTGTAGAAATCCTCGGAGCCCTCTTCCGCGATGAGGGCGATCCAGAACAGGCCGTCCTCGTTCAGCCTTTGGATCAGGGCCCGGACGATCTGTTCGCCCACGCCCTGGCCCCGGAAGGCCGGGTCCACGGTGAGGTCCTGGATGTAGGCGTCCGAGGCCCGGTCGCTGATGGCCCGGCCCATGCCGATGATCGTGCCCTGGTGTTCGGCCACGACAAAGGCGTGGCTCCCGGCCACGATCTCGGCCGCCAGTTCCGGTTCGTCGGAGTTCTCCCACCAGCCGTTCTCCCGGTAGAGCGAAAGGAGCCGGGAAAGCTCGGCCTGGCCGGGATTCTCCAGGAACCGGATGTTCACTTGCTCCAAGGCCGCATCCCTTTCCCCGGCGCGTGGCACCGGAAAACCCATAACATAGGACAATGGGCGGCCAGCGTCAAGGAAGGGACCGTTTCCGCCCAGCGCCCGGCCCATCCCTTTCCTGGCGGGCGCGGCCGGCCCGTGGTAGGATGCGCCAGCCAGCCCGAGGGAGGAGGAACCCCATGAAGAGCCCGGCAATTTTGGCTATCGCCCTGATCCTTTGCCTTTTTCCGGCAGGCCCCGTTGCCTTGGCGGCCGAGAATGCCCAAGCGCCCTGCTCCGATGTTCGCCAGGCCCTGGCCGAAGCCCGGGCCTGGTACGAGGCCAACGAGGACAGCCTCTCCGATGCCGCCAGGTTCACCTGGGCCCGGCACGTGGAGGAACTGGAGAGCATGGCCCGGGATTGCAGGCCGAACGGACCCTGGCGCATCACCCGCCAAAGGGTCCGGGAGGACCGCTGCGCGCACCTCAGGACCGAGATCGCCCGGGCCGAGGCCCATTTCCTGAGAAACGAGAAGAACCTTTCGGACGCGGCCAGGTTCGCCTGGACCCAAAAGGTGGGCCGGATGCGCCAGGACCTGGCCGCCTGTTCCTCCGTCCCGGCGGCCCCGGCCCGGTCCGGGAAAACCGGTTGCGAACGCCTGACCACGGCCCTGGAGGAGGCCAGAAAACTCCGGGCCCTGGAGGCCAACCCGGCCCGGTCCCTTCAACTGAACCACCATGTGGAGTCCCTGGAAAGGGCCCTGGCCGAGTGCCGGGGACAATAGAGGAAGGACGAAGGCATGAAGATTCTGATTTGCGGCAAGGGGGGTAGTGGAAAGAGCACGGTGGCGGCGCTGTTTTCCCGGGAGCTGGCCCGGCGGGGCAAGAAGGTGCTCCTGGTGGATGCGGACGAGTCCAACCTGGGCCTTAATCGGGTCCTGGGCGCAGGGGATGCCCAACTCCTCATGGACAGTTTCGGCGGCCGCCCGGGCCTTAAGGAAAAGATGAAAAAAACCGGCCTGGAAGCGCCCATTGCCGTGCTCAACCAGCCTTTCACCCCCGCCGACCTCCCGGTGAACTGCCTGGCCGAGGCCCATGGCGTGCGCCTGGTGGCCCTTGGCAAGATCCGCAACCTGGGCGAGGGTTGCGCCTGCATGATCGGAGCCCTGGCCAAGCGATTTTTGGAGAACCTGCGGTTGGCGGAAGACGAGGTGGCGGTCCTGGACATGGAGGCCGGGGTGGAGCATTTCGGCCGGGGCGTGGTCAAGGGAGCGGACGCGCTGGTTTGCGTGGTGGACCCCTCCCGGGAGTCCGTGCTCCTGGCCGGGCGCATGGCCGAAATGGCGGAGGGGGCCGGGCTGCCCGTGCACTTCGTCCTGAACCGGGTCCGTGGCCGTGCGGCGGACGTCCTGACCGAAGCCTTGGACAGCTCCCGCATCCTGGCCGTGATCCCCGACACCCCCGGGGTGTTCGAGGCCGGACTTTCCGGCGAGCCCCTCCCGGACGGAGTGGAGGGCGTGGCGGAACTGTGCAGGCTGGTAACAGGCTGTTGAAAAACGCGATCTGCGGCGTTGCGCTTCATCCCTCGTCACTGCGGCGTACAGGATCGGGGTCCCCAAGGAATGCGAAGAGCCCTTGGGATGAAAGTTCGCCTCATTCCTCAGGATTCGCGCGCCGTCGGGGTCCCCGCACGGCCGAAGGCCGGGTGGGGTGACTGTCGGGGTCCCCGCACGGCCAAAGGCCGGGTGGGGTGACTTGCAGCTCATCGTTTTTGAACAGGCTGGCAGGGGCCTGAGGATCAAAAGCAAAAAAATCCGCAG